>JGI24710J26742_10000204_pt1 | contig 55196 bp, 59 predicted proteins | sample BioPla2DNA2_FD_26742 | JGI IMG/M metagenome (IMG submission 26742) | reverse complement strand
CTTCTTCTGTGATTCCCCTCTCTTTAATAATCATTTCACCACCGAAAACCCAATTCNCAAAAGAGCCTGAGTAATTTCATCTTTCACTGCATCNTCAACNTTCTTACCGTGCAANACATGGGAAGGTGAAGTAGCAGCTGACAGTACCCTGCCCTTGTTATCCATTATGACTAGTAATGATCCCGAACCTGGCACCCCTAAGCGCCCTCTAGCAATTACTAAATCACAATTACATATATCTAGGGCCAATAATGCTTTGGTGATTGCTGGAGTTCGTGATAAGTCTGCAAAGTTGGTGTGGATGCACATGTGCTCGGCACTGGGTAGGTTGAATTTGGTTAATACTTCATTTATAGCAGAAGTTTTGATGGTGTTTTTGTTGGGAACAACTATCTTCTTACAAGACCGAATATGGTTCCGAAGAGCAATTAGTTCATCTTCAGTGTCTCCGAAACGTTCGTCCTGGATTGATTCTTGATATGCATTTTGTATAATTTCATTGAAACTCATCAATTCAAAAACCCCTTTGGTTTATTCATATTTCAGTGATTCCAACTTCTTTAACTGGGCAGATTGTTTCTTTAATTTGAGGGATCAATCCAAGCTCTTCAATGGTGTTAACGACTTCATTCATATTTCCATATCTTGGAGATCCCACTCCTTTTACATTCAGAGGATAGTTATCAGGAATGACAGTAGCCACATTATCTGCCCCGGCCATCAGTGAAAATTTGACATTTTCAGGACCTATTGTGGGAGCAGGGACAGTAATCCGTAGATGGGGGAATAACAATCGGGCAATGGCAATAGTCTTCATCTGTTCAATAAGTGAACAGGGAGGATGATCCTCCATTGGTGTGTCTAAATAAGGGTTAAAACCCATAATTGGCACTTCACCTAGGGTTGAGAACTCTTTCAAAAAGAATAGATGATTAACCCGATCCAAGTAAGATTCTCCTATTCCAATAAGTAACCCTGAAGACAGTTCAATGTTAAGATCATTTACCATCTTACAAACCATTAAACGATTTTTAAGCATTTCTCCAGGTTTTAATTGATTGAATAGGTTTTTATTAATTGTTTCCAGATTACAACATACCGTGTCTGTCTGGTATTCTGCCAATTTTTGCAGTGCATCCATATTAAGATCTGAACCGACATTGATTAATAATTCCAAGTTAGTATTTTCTTTTACTAGTTTAGCTGCCTGAACTGCATGTTTTCCATCAAATCCATGAGCTCCAGAACAACTTACCCTTGGAATCCCTGATTCTTCTATAGATCGAATAGCTGATATGATTTCATCTTCTGTTTTTGAAAAAGAATTATAATAGCCTTCTGACGATGTTTTAGCCGCAAACCCACAGTACATACATTTTGGGGTTATTTTACACACATTGGTTAAATGAACCGTGGATGTGAGTTTTATCATCTTTTTATTGGAATTTCGAATTTCAGATGCTGCTTCAAATAATTTAATACCATCTTCCAAGGAACTTGACTTGAACAAATCTAAAACTTCGTTTTTTTCCAAATTTTCTTCGTTTAACGCTTTTTTGATAATCTTGTTTATCAATTTAGCACCTTGAATTTTTTTTTATGGAATATAATGATTGATGAAAAATGAAAAGACTGAATTAAGCAACTTGTCATTTTTATTAATCTGAAAAATCATTTTANAACTCTTCATATTGCCCGTGATGTGTTTGGTAATATTGGAAAAAAAATAAAAATGGAAGATTTAATTATAAATTACAAGTAGGACCTTTCCCTTTCCTGTCTTCCAATACTTCAAGAACTGATGGTAGCAGGTCTGCAGCAGCCCCGAAGTTCATAGAATCAGCTGTTCCCAGTAATGCTCCAGGATCCAGTTTTTCTTCCATATGGTCTATTCCCACACTGTTCATTAGATCCGTTACTTGGGTCAGTGATTCTTTAGCCATCATCTGAGCAAATCCTGCTGGAGCTCCAAGTACGTTCATCACTGAATCTCGGTAGCTTAAGATTCCTGCGTAAGTTATGGCAGTGAGTGCTGAACACATGTCACAGACTGGGCCTAATAATTCTGCAGGTAGTTTGAAAGCATTACCACGTGCTTCTAAACCCCAATCGACTAAACTGCAAATAGCATCTTCTGAGGCATAACCTTCAGCAACATATACTTGTCCCTTCATTTCAGGAACTGCACCAGGGTGATAAGATGATACATTTACTTTAGGGGCAATATTCATTTCGTCGCTGGATAAGTCTTCAAATATTTTTTGAAACATAGTAGTGGGAACTGTGCAAGCGTGGGTTAAAATGGCACCTTCTTTAAGGTCGTCTGCAAATTTTTTAATTATTCCCATCTGCATGTCACCCTTGGGGAACCAAGTCATAACCCAGTCAGCGTCCTGAACCGCCTCATTATCACTGGAAGTTATTTCAAAACCTAGGTCTTCAGGGTGTGTGAAGTGGATAGCACCTTCTGGTGGTTTTGGAAGGTCTTTAGCTACTTGATTTACTTTTTCCCTGATTTCAGGCATGACAGTTTCCGGATTATCTTTGTGGGCTTCAATGACTTTTTCGTATTCAAAGTCATCAATAACTGTGAATTCCTTGTCAAATACAGGATCAGCAACCACGATTTCATCTATACCTGCTAGTTCTTTTAGTTCTGCCCCCATGGTAATGGTGGAATGGGTCATGGCGATTTCTGGTTTTCCGACTTTTTCTGCTACTTCGCAAGCTCGGCTGAAGTTTGTTATTCCACTGGCAGCGTGGGTTCTGTAACAACCGGCTCCTAATATTGCAAGTTTCATACTATCACTCCTTTTTTAATCAAATTGTAATACTACTAAAAGCTTTAGTAGTACAAAAATAGATAGTCAAGGTATAATATAAATCTTTTCATTTGTGATACGATTTGACATAATAGGTTGTAAAAATAATAGTTTTATTAAATTTTATAATAATAATTAATAAATAATTTCAATGACTAATAAACTAGATTTTTTTTAGATAAATGACTTGAAACAATTAGTTTAATTAAAACAACGCATATTAAATCACTTATTCATTAATAATAATTGTTTGTTTTTGTTGTTTCACTAATGACTGTATTTAATCAAGACTCTCTTGTAGTTCATCAGTCTAATAATCTAAATTGAGCCGAAATTTTAGTCAAGAGAAACTGTCTTTTTTAACGAAAATTAATTTTTGATTATTGAAAAATCTGGTTCTTTCTTAGTTAACTTATTTTTTAACTAATAACAATTAAAGGAGACTATAAAGCCTCCATTTTCTGTAGGAAGGAATTGGCAGTTTATGATGGCATTCCATAAACACGCCATATTTAACCGATAATAATAATATGATTATTAGTCACTTTATTACTATTGGTTAATCATCAAAGGAGTAGTAAGAGGTATATAAAATTTGCGATTACTGCAAACTGTAAATTAACAAATCTAGTCCAAAAATTTTAGAACAAACACCTTACTCTAGTAATAATTAATCTAAAGTTAATAATATATTTACAACCATTCACCTTAAAAAAAAAGAATTTTAGGAACTCCTTTTTCAAAAAAAAATCAAAAATTGTCTTGGTTAATTTAATGAAGATTATTATTTGAAAACAGAAAACTGTGCATTAAAGTTATTCAGATAAAATATAGTAAATCCTAATTTTTCATACGAATATAACATCATATAACCCAATTCAACACTAAACAAGAAAAATACATCATGTTTAACAACCAAAATCTTTATTAATGTATTACTACTTATGGATTTATTAATCACAATGGAGGTAATATAAAAATGATAATAAGTAATACGCAATGTGATGTTTGTATAAATAAAATCAAAATGATCCGACCGGGAATGAATCCAAAAAGTTGTGATTTGAAGTTGAATGTTGATTGGAGTATTGAATACAGCATAAAAAATGAAGAAATTCTTGAATATGTTTGTACTCTAGATACAATGGGCGATGTGCCAATTCAATTTGCCATACAAGGCCATTTAGAATCCCAAACAAAAATAGAAGACTTAGAAAAACGTTCAGATGAATTATCTACTCTTATACTAGACAAGTGTATGAACACTATGATCAACATATTAAATGATACTAAAAACAGCCAAATCACCCTAAACAACATCTCCCCAGTGTATTTAAATTGTGTTCCTAGTGAATTTAAAAATTAAACTAAAATTGAAACAAATAACCAAAAAAAGACTTCTATTCTAATGTAAATTCATGAGATTTAGTCCAAATACCCAACAAAAAACAGGTGCAAAAAAATGTTAAAAATAGCCCATACCATATGCCCTTCATGTAGTGTAGGGTGCGGTGTGAATCTTATAATTAAAAACCAGAAAGTAGTGGGAACTTTTCCCTATAAAAGACATCCCATTAATCAGGGAAAAAACTGTAAAAAAGGGAGAGATTCATTCCAAACTTTAACCAAAAACAGATTAGAAAATCCTTTGATGAAAAAAGACGGTTTTCAACAAGTAAGCTGGGAATACGCCTTGAATAAAGCTGCTCACAAATTAAAATCATATCCAGCTAAAGATATTGGAATTATTGTCTCTGGAAATTGTACAAATGAAGAGTACGAAACATTAAAAAAACTCGCTGATNCTCTTGATGTTGAAAATATTGGATGCAACNTAGGAAATNTTTCCAACTTTGAAATAGAAACAGCAAACTTTGATGATGTTGAAAACTCCGACATTATTATGATAATAGGAAATGTGTTGAAAGAAAATCCTCTTTTAGGCCGGAGAATCATTTTAGCCAAGGAAAAGGGGGCAGAAATAATTAACATTGATAATCCAGAAAAAACATTAACTGGAATCAATTCCCATCAATACCTTAAAATTGAATCAACTTCCTCTATACAAGACAACATTGAAAATTCAATGTTGGATAAACTAACAGAAACATCCACGGTTATTATTGGCCAATTGGAAAACAAAGATAAATTTATTGAAATTTTAAAATTTTTCCAACAAACTGATGCTAAAATTTTACCAGTTATGGAAAATTGTAACAGCCAAGGAGCAATGAACAATTTCCCCTCCTTAACAAAAGAAAATCTAAAAAAAATCGCAGCAAAAGCAAAAATATTATTTGTGCTGGGTGACGACCCTGCTTCTTATATGGAAGAATCCCTGAAAAATGTTGATTTTTTGATTAGCCAGGGTTGTTTTGTTAATGATACTGTTTTAATGGCTGATTTAGTGCTTCCAGGTTCTTGTTGGGTGGAAAAATCTGGTTCATTTACAAATACCACTGGAAATAGGCAAGAATTCAAAGAAATAATCCAAGCTCCAGGAAATGCCATGGACGATAAGANAATAATCATCAATATTGCTAAAGAAATTGGAATAGAGTTGTGAGGTAGAGTATTATGAAGTCACAATTAATACTTGCAAAGGCTAAAGACAAAGAAATCAGAGAAAAAGGCGAATGTGGAGGTGCTGTCAGTGCTTTATACAAATATCTGCTAGATGAAGGACTGGTAAAAGGAGTTTTAACATTATCCATGGGAGATGATATATATGATGGTATACCCACGCTGGTTGAAAGTTCAGAGGACCTTGTTGAAACTTGTGGTTCCCTACATTGTGCACCAACCATGTTTGGAGACTTGATTAACAAACATCTAGCTGATATGCCCTTGGCTGTGAGTGTAAAACCATGTGATGCAATGGCCATTTTAGAACTAGAAAAAAGACATCAAATAAACCCTGATGCCCTTTACAAGATAGGTCTAAACTGTGGTGGTACTGTACTGCCCATAACTGCTTGTAAAATGATAGAAATATTTTATGATGTGGATCCGGCAGATGTGGTGAAAGAAGAAATAAATAAAGGAAAATTCATGATTGAATTGAAAGATGGGACTCATAAATCAGTTGAAATTGAGGAATTAGAAAAAGAAGGTTTTGGACGACGTGAAAATTGCCAGAGATGCGAATTAAAAATACCGAGAAATGCGGATCTAGCGTGTGGTAACTGGGGCGCAGAACCTGGCTGGACCTTTATAGAAATCATTACTGAGAAAGGTAAGAATTTAATTGATAAAGCCAAATCAAAGGGATATGTTGAAGTAAAAGTCCCTTCAGAAAAAGCAATAGCTATAAGGGAAAAGATAGAAAAGGCTATGATTAAATTAGCCCAAAAATTCCAGGATAAATATTTAGAAGAGAAATATCCAGAACTTGACGATTGGAACGAGTATTGGAACCGCTGCATAAAGTGCTATGCTTGCCGTGATGTATGTCCATTGTGCTTCTGTACAGAGTGTGATATGGAAAAAGAATTCTATGCTGATAAAAACGAAATAACCCCGGATCCATTGACCTATCAAGGAGTTCGAATGTCACATATGTGTTTTAGCTGTGTGAATTGTGGACAATGCGAAGATGTTTGTCCCATGGAGATTCCCCTGACCCTTGTATTCCACCGAATGCAGAAAAAATACAGGGATGCTACTGGATTCATAGCAGGTGTTAATGAAGAATTGCCACCAATCTACAGCCCTGAAAAGGAATAATAATTGATTAAAAATGTTAAATATGAATTTAATGAAGTCTGTGACTATGAGGTGTTAATAATGTCAAAAGAAGACCCAAAAATTCTAGGATTCTGTTGTAACTGGTGTTGTTATGGTGGTGCTGACACAGCAGGTACTGCACGGATGCAGTATCCTCCGAATGTTAGAATTATGAGAGTAATGTGTTCTGGTAGAATTAATCCGGCAATGGTGCTCAAAGCATTTAAAGAAGGAGCTGATGGTGTTTTTGTAGGCGGTTGTCATATGGGTGACTGTCACTACGATGCTGGGAATTATAAATGGAATCGGAGGGCTAAGCTAATTGAAGATTTAATACCAGAATTCGGTGTAGATAAAGAAAGATTCAGATTTGAATGGATCTCTGCTTCTGAGGGAGAAAAATTTCAGGAAACAATGAACGAATTCGCTGCTACCATAAAATCAATCGGCCCTCTTAAAAGGTCCATTCCAAAAAAAATAGTTTAATAATCCCATTTGTGGTAAAATGAAAATTTCAGTTTACGGTGCTGGAAATCAGGACCTTTATGTCAATCAGCTAAAATTACCCGAAAAATATGGGGGAATTCCTCCATATGGAGGGAGTAGAATGGCTATTGAGTTTAAAGAAGCTGGACATGATGTTTATCTTGCAGAACCCAACTATGAAATGTTACTCCCTGATATGTGGAAAACTGTGGAAGATGCAGGTGTAACAGTAACTGATAATGATGTTGAAGCAGCTAAAAATGCAGAAATAGCCGTACTTTTCACTCCCTTTGGTAAACCCACCTTTAACATTGCTAAAAATATCATAACTCACCTCCCCGAAGGCAGTGTTCTTGCTAACACATGTACTGTATCTCCCATAGTACTTTATTATGTGTTAGAATTGGAGATTAAAAGGAAAAGAAAAGATATCGGTATTTGTTCCATGCACCCTGCAGCAGTTCCTGGAACACCTCATCATGGCCATTATGTCCTTGGAGCTCACACCACTAATAATCTGGACTTGGCGACANCAGAACAGATCAAGAAATGTGTTGATCTGGTTGAAGGAACCAAGAAGGAGGCTTATGTTGTACCTGCAGATGTTTCATCAACAGTGGCTGACATGGGATCCCTGGTAACTGCTGTAACCCTCTCTGGTGTTCTGGATTATTACCAAGTTGGTACAAAAGTCATAAAAGTACCTGAAGAAATGGTGGAAAAACAAATACTAATGACTTTACAGACAATGGCGTCCTTAGTAGAATCATCAGGAGTTAAAGGACTTTTAAAGGCAGTAAATCCAGAAATACTGGTGAAAAGCGCTAGTTCCATGCATCTTTTAGAAAAGCAAAAAGACTTAGATGCAGCTTTAGAGATTTTATCTAACTTGGATCCCGAGTTAATGCAAAGTACCAAAGAAGCTGAAATAAAACCTACCAATCTAGTGGCTGCCCAAGCTTTAGCCAAAGAACTTCTGGGCCTTATGGGAGAAAAAGCATCTGAAGGTACTATCAGAAGGTGCATGCGTAAGATGTTTGAATGAATCTAATTTGCCCTTCTTTTTTTTTAATTATTCCAAATATATTATTAACTTTTCTCAATTTCCCCTAAATATTGTATGAATAAATGATTGTATGAGTTTTGAGCTTATCTAAAGCTAATTTGTAATACTAAATCCTATTTTAATACTAACTTTTAAATAGCTTAACTAATTATTATAATTAGAATAAAAAAGCCAAAGTTTCTATAAAAAAAAATCTGATTTGGAAATCACGACTTTGCACTATAAATTTATAAGGTGATAAATGTGCACGATATCATTAAGGAAGCAGTAAATGACATGAATTCCGCTCTTGAGATAAGCAAATTAAAAACTGATGTCCATGATGTGGTGGATGCTATTTCTGATTTATCAACTGAAGATGCAACAAAACTAGGAATGAATTTTAAAAAATTCCCTTTAGGATGCGATCTTACAGAGATCGTGGTGGGTACTTGTGCATCTGACTTAACTAAGGATGAATTACTAGGTAACTGCATTTTAGCTGATATGATTGGGGCTTCCATCCATGTGTGTGCTTATGCTTTTGCAGATATTGCAGAATCCAATAACATGAAGGGTATTGATATCATACGAGAAGTTCGTGCAGTAACCGATGTTCCTATAGATCTTGACCACTTCGGAAGGAGCGGGGCTATGAGATTCCCCAGAGAGATTGTGAAATGTCCAGGACAATGTTACACTGAAGGGCCGCCATTTAAAGGATGTCCTCGAGACCGGATTCATGCCAGGTTAATAGAAAAAGAGGAAGCTGCATTGGAAGAAAGGGATGATTGGGTTAAGTGTTCATCATCAGTAGCAATTAATGTCACCAGTGCACAAGGTGGTGAAGGTCATGCTGCACCCTTGGAAGAGGCTGAAGAAATTGCAAACCTTGCAAAAAAATATGGAAAAGGTGTTGAAGCAATTATGTTCATTGGTGATGGATACGAAGATCTCATTACTGGATTTGAGAAAGCCTTGGAATTAGGGTCAGATGTATTTGTGTTAGAGGGAGGGCCATTCAACCAGTCAAGTGACCGGTTGGACAGCTTTGCTAAGGCAGTGGCAATGGCACGTATATTAGTTCCAGGTAAAATCGTTGCCACTAATGGGGCATATGAAGATGAGTGCCGTGTAGGGCTGCGAGCTGGGCTTAATGCAATAATTACTGGTTTTCCCAAAAATCATCATGGGTACATGTGTGGTTACAGCCCTGGAACTGCTAAAAAAGGGAATTTTGGGCTTCCTCGCGTGATAAAAATAATTAAAGAAGAATTAAAGCAAGATTTAACCAGCGTACCTATCCAAAGGGGAGAATTAGAGGCATTAGCCCGTGCAATTAAAGTAGTTGGTCCTGATAATGTTTACCCAGTCAAAATAGGAGATTTTACTATAGGTGATGCTCATTGGGCAGTACTACCCAACTCACCGCTCTATGAGAAAGTGGAAGTTGAAAGGACAATCCAAGGTATTCATGAGAGTTTAACTGGCAATAGTACTGCACTTTTAGGTGGTAGGTTTGTGTCATGGGCTTTAGCCAAAGAACTGAACAACGATATGGATGAGATCATCATCAGTGATGCAGATCCTTGGGTGGAAAAGGTAACTGTGGACATCTTAAGTGAAGAATTACAACCTAATATCATTGGAGCTTCATCAGACGATGCAAAAGCCTCAAGAAATGCAGATCACACCATAATCACCTCAACTATTCCCAAGCTGGTTAAAACTATTTCAAAAAAGTTAGAAGGGTCAATTACTTTGGTTTGATTATTCCAGTGGAAAAAAAATCCTTAATAAATGCAATTATAACCAACAAATAGTAATAATAGCAATTAAGGTTTAGAATTGGATTTAAATAATTTATTCAATAATTTTGAAGATCTCAACATTTTTTTTTTTTGGCTGTTTAAGGGTCTAATGAAATAATATATCTGGAAAAAATTTAATTTTTTTTTAATTTGAGATTAAGCCAGTAGAATTTATTAAATATATTAGCAAAACTTCCTTAATTAAATAATTTAAAAAAAAATGAAAAAAAAATATTTTTTTTTGAAAAGAAGCTACGTTTAATCTTCAATTAAGCTTTCTACCTACATTAACCACATCAAATTCATCTAAGTTAACGCTTCCTATAATTCGATAAAACTCTTCTTTTGGTAGACTGTTGAGTTCGTTAAGATCAACACCCCTTTCGTGTTCCAAACCTCGTAGGAAATATTTGAAGTCTGGACCTAAGACATCCATTATCCGATAGCCCCTTCCAATGTGAATTAGGTCATGATAGTCTAATTCAGATGTTAAATTCTCAATTTTATTTACAAGACGATCTGTAGGTTTTTTGTAAGTTCCTAATTCCAGTGCAGTCTCAATATATAACGGTACATCCAATTCATGTGCAATTTCGCGTTGAGTTTTTCCAGTATGTTTCCTGAATCCTAAAACCAAATTTTTTAAATCTTTTTCCATAACATAATGCCTCCTACTTTTTGTGATAATAATATGATCATCATTGTTTAAATAATTTTTTAAATATAAGTATTACTTTTTTTGGTGGCATTAAAACTAGCAAAAACAACATCTAGATTAATTTTATTCGATTTTTTTTAATGATGTTACCAAAAAATAATATAAAAGACAAATTAAAAAAAAAACAATTATTGAAACAAGAAAAACAAAGAGGAAATCATTTTATTTCCATTCTTTCATGGAATGGCATCATTGACTTTACCTCGGAACTGGCTCATGTAGAGATTATAATAGAATCCCTTCATATCAAGTAGTTCCTGGTGAGTGCCCCTTTCAATTATCTCCCCGTCATTGATTACGAGTATTTGGTCCGCGTTTTGTATTGTTGAAAGTCGGTGAGCAATTATAAATGATGTTTTACCTTCTTGTAATTTGAGAAGACCTTCCTGGATCATTTTCTCAGTCCTGGTATCCACATTACTGGTTGCCTCATCCAAAATAAGCATTCGGGGATCAGCAACCATTGCCCGGGCTATAGTTAGCATCTGCCTCTGACCCTGGCTCAATTCGGCCCCACCACCCCGTAATACGGTGCCGTATCCCAGGGGCTGTTGCATTATGAAGTCATGGATATTAGCCTGTTTAGCCGCTTGTATGCAGTCTTCTTCAGTGGCTCCTTTCCTGGCATATTTGAGGTTGTTCATAATGGTATCCGTGAAGAGGAATGGATCCTGTAGTACTTGTGCTATCTGAATCCGTAAGGTGTCTTGTTGAACTTCATCTACTCGGTGAGTATCAACCTTTATTTCTCCTGAATCTAGGTCATAGTATCGGGTTAAAATATTCATGATGGTACTCTTTCCTGCCCCAGTAGGTCCGCAAAGACCTATGATTTGGCCAGGATTGGCACTGAAACTGTTATTTCTAAGTATTTTATGGCCGGGAATGTAACTGAAATCAACATCAACGAAATCAACATAGCCATCTATTTTAGGCATTGGTGAAGCATCTTCTTTATCAAGTAATTCTGTTTTTTCGTCCATTATATAGAACACCCTACCCGCACCAACTACTGCTGATATGATCTGGTTGTAGAAGGCAAATATCTGAGTTAAAGGTGCCATCAGTATTGAACTGAAACCTATAAAGGCCACTAAATCTCCAAATGCGGCCTGCTTTTGAATCACCAAAAATCCGCCCACAACGAATATTACGATGTTTTGCAAGTTTTGGAAAACTAGGGCAACCGCAGTGTTACCCATGGAATAAAGTTGTGCTTTTTCACCGGTTTTGTCAACTTTTTGACTCATCTTATCAAATTCTTTAATAAATGGCCACTGTTGATTGGACGCCACCACTGTTTTCTGGCCTGACATCCTTTCTTCAGCATATCCATTAAGTTCAGCCATCTGTTCCTGCAAAAATCTGAAAGCCTGTCCAGCTATCCGGGATAGAAGTCCTGAAATGGCCAACATGCCCAGAATAGTTACGTAAGTTAGGACGGTGAAGTAGGGGTTTATGAAGATCATGAAAACTGTGGCAATGACCACAGTGATTATAGCCTGCATCACAGTCATGAAACTAACACTCAAAAACTGGTCCACCACATCTAAGTCATTGGTTACATTACTCATTAACTCCCCGATAGGTCTTTTATCAAAAAAGTTCAGGGAAGATTTCTGTATCTTACTGAAAATTTCCGTCCTTAAATTGTAGAGTGCTTTCTGAGCTATTCCAGCCAGTATCCTCTGTGATATGTTTCCAAAAACCCAGAACATTATTACAGCGATAATAAGGACAGCTAAAATATTTATAAACTCGGCTAAAGTCCCTGAACCTTCTGAAAGAATATTCATGATTAAACCACTGATGGTGGGGATGATGGCCAGGGTGATGGAATATGCAACCATGATCACGGCCATCAATGTGAAACGAACCTTGTGTCGGGTTAGATAACCCAAAAGTCTTTTTAAATTGGCCAACATGCCTTTTTGTTTTACACCATCATTGGAATTATCAGTGTTCATCCAACCACCCCCTGTTTAGGGACATCAACACCAAATTGAGAAGCATATATGTCTTGATAAAGTTTATTTGATTCTAATAGTTCTTCATGACTTCCAATGGCAACTATCTCACCATTATCCATAAGCACTATTTTATCAGCAGTGATAACTGCACTTATACGCTGGGCCACTATGATCTGAGTCACACCTTGCATTAAATCATGTATTGAGTCCTGAATACGGGCTTCGGTGGCCACATCAACTGCACTGGTAGAATCATCCAAGATGAGTATTTTTGGATTCATCATGAGAGTTCTGGCTATGGAAAGTCTTTGACGCTGCCCACCAGATAAATCAGCACCTCCTCGTGCTATAGTTGTGTCATATTTTTGGGGCATGGTTTTAACAAATTCATGGGCATCTGCAGCTTTAGCAGCTTGTACCATGGCATCATAACTGGAATTTATATTATCCGAAAACATATTTTCAGGGTCCAAATGGACATCAAAATCTTGAGCTGCTTGTATAATGGCATCGGCATCTACTCCTGCAACAAGATTGTCCCTAATTGTACCTGAAAAGAAATTACTGCCTTGGAGACAAACACTTGCCACATAACGGAGAGTTTCCAGTGGCATATCACGGACATCAATACCATCTATTTGTATTTCACCCTCAGTTACATCATAAAAACGTGGTATGAGGTTTACCAGTGTTGATTTTCCAGAACCAGTAGCCCCTAAAATTCCAACTATTTCTCCAGGCTCGATCTCTAGATTTATATTTTTCAAGGCCATAGTGGGCTGATTTTCATCACTAACTGGATAAGCAAAACTCACATTTTTAAAATGCACACCACCCTTAAACTTGCCAATATTAACTGGTTTTACGTTAGGATCTGTTACAACATCAGTTTCTTCATTTATTATTTCATAAACACGTTGCAGTGAAGATATGCCGGAAGTGACAAATGGTATCATGTACCCTACAGTTTGGATGGGAATAAGTGCCATTACTAAATATGTCATTGCGGCAGTTACACCCCCAAGAGTTAAACCTGTGCCTTGAAGCAATCCTGTCCCTCCAACGTATAATATCCCAACAGTACCCATGTAAACCATCATCATTAGGGTCAGTGTGATGAATGCATAGTAATATTGAGGTTTTAAGGCTGCTTCACGAAGTTCTTCAGATGCATTCTGGAAACGCTTATTTTCAAGATCTTGCCTTACAAAGGCCTTCACTACTCTTACACCAACCATACTTTCCTTCAGAACCTGGTTAAGCCTATCATATTTAATTTGCTTTTTATCATAGGCTTTAGTAGAATACCATAAATATACTGCAAGTAACAGGATTTCTATGATAATTAAAATCGCAGCAACCCACATAAATTCTGGTGCTGTAAGATAAAGGAAAAATAGGGCCACTATAAGAGTTAATGGAGATTTGAATACATTTATTAATGTCTGCTGAACTCCAATCTTTATGTTTTGGATATCTGTTGTTAGACGAACCAGAAGGTCGCTGGAGTTGTATTTGTCCAGAGCACTGAAAGAAAAAGATTGAATGTGGGCAAATGCTCCACTTCTCAGTCCATGGCAGGTTCTCTCAGAAAAAGAAACAGCAATGGCTATGTTTAAAAACTCACAGAATCCCACGATAACCGCCATTATCAGCATGTAAATACCATATTTTACCATAACATCACTGTTTCCAGCAGTTATACCCTCATTTATCAAAAATGAACTAAAATACGGTATTAAAAGTGTTCCAAATACACTTATCATCACTAAAAATAAGGAAAAAACTAACCACTTGTAGGAGCCCTTCCAATCCTTGATTAATAATTTCAAAACACTTAACCCTTTCACAGAAACATCCTCCTACGAAAATAATATCATCTTACAGACACTAATTATATTATATTTATTTTTTAGAATATTCATTTTTTTAGACCAAAGTATTATTCTAAAACACGGGCGCCGAATGCTCTAAGAATTGCTGTTCCCTCTGATAACAGGGCATTATTTATATTCTTAATTGGCAGGGCTGCCAGGCTGTTGATTATATGAAACTGAGGTGCATTTTGCATTGGGTCCAATTGAGTCCATTTAAGACTGCCATTACCCACTTGCACTTTTTCAACCTCCATTCCCTGGGGATAAAGTATGAACTGACTCAGTTCAGCCCCAGGAGCACCGACTTTTGGAATATATCTCCATCCAATGGTGTTTGAAGATGATGATATTGTCTTAATATAATCTAAGTCGTCTCCAGTCAACTCATCTGTGGCTTCGAAATACATGTTTAAAAAGTTGTTTCCATCATAACTGGCGTTTGTGGTGTAATGGGGCTTTAAAATATGCAATTCTTCAATGTCTGCAAAGATTTTGGGAATTCCAGTTTGTTCCCGCCCCCCAAGGATAGGTGCAGTTTTATTCTCCCAGACCACCAGTGAGTAGTTTCCTTCCAGTTGATCTTTTTTTCCATTGAATCTGACAGGTGCAGAAACATCGATGAGATTGTAGTTTCCCCCAAGCATCCAGTTGATCTCAGTGAATTTGCTGAACATGACTTGAACTTCAGGGGATCGTAATTCAAATCCTTCAGGAATGTAATTTTCAAGAAGTTTTTCCTCAGTTTCATAGCTTATCACTATGGTTGTTGCTTTTTGTGTAATTTTGACCTCTGGGTCAAATTTATTTCCCCCAAAATGGGCTGGCATTAAATAGGTGAAGCCATCTTCTAATTTAAACATGAAAAAATCCACCCCATTTACATGTAATTTCCTTTTTCCGCATATGATTCTCTACGTTCATGGGCCATTGTTAACAAGTGATCTTCTAATTTTTTGAAGACATAACCATGCCAAAATTGTTCAAGTTCTTCAGGCACGAATATAATCCCCTGTTTTTCCACTAATTTGTTCAAAATCAGTTTTGAAGCAATTTTTGGAGGAATTGCATCGTCTGGTATCTTTACATGATCATGCACTGTGCCATCAATTGATTTTTTAAAAATAGGTGTTGCTATATTCGCGGGACAGACTGTGGAAAAATGAAGACCTTTTTCTGCATATTCATACCTCAAACTTTCAGTGAGCCCGGTAACACCGAATTTTGTAAGGGAATATAGTGCCTGGAAGGGCATGGGGACTATTCCTGCCACGGAGCTGGTGTTAACTATATGTCCACTTCCCTGTTTTAGCATGATAGGGACGGCCGCGTGGACTCCGTAAATGACGCTCCAGAGGTTTACATCAATGATGGTTTTCCAGTCATCCAAAGTGGCTTTTTCATACTGTAGAGTTCCTCCAACTCCTGCATTGTTGAATAAAAAGTCAAGTCTACCTGCTTCCTCTGCCACATCTTCAATGGCCTTTTGCACTTGTTTTTGGATTGTAACATCCACGATAACTTCATGAATTCTGTCACTGTACTTGGAAAGCTTTTCAGTGGCTTTTTGAATTTTTTCAGGGTTGCGCCCTGCCATGTAAACAACTGCCCCTCTTTTTAGGAGTTCTTCACTTAACGCATACCCGATACCAGAATTGGCCCCGGTAACTATACAAATCTTTTCTTTAAAATAATCCAATTCAGTCATGTTTTCATCTTCTTCTGTTTTTTTTAAAAGGAATATGGGGTTATTTCTTAGTTGACAATACTAATCCCCCTAAAAGTAGTGTTAAAGCCATTAATATGTATGTTATTGGCATCCCGGTGTCCTGCATTTTAATGACGTTAGGATCTATGAAACCATGTGGCACAGGCACTCCCAGTATGGTGACAAAAGTTTGGACTGTCTGATAATCTGTGGCAGTTACCCTGGCTAGTCCTGGTCCTTCATCACCCCTTAAAATAGCGGTAGCCAACCCGTTAATCCAGTTAACTATGATTGATTTACTCCCTATGTTGCCCAGATTGGTGGTGAATGTCACCCAGGGCCCGCTGAAGAACTGAACTGCGTTTGCACTGTGATCTCCACCAATAGAATCTTTATAAACATTGGTAGTGATCTTAGAAGTATGACCAACTTGTATAGTAGGTGGATTAGCATTTATATTCAGAATAAGCCATGGTTTGAAGTTGATGGTTCCGTTGCTTGGTGAAAATTTACTATTTCCCGGGTCGGTGTTAGTTCCGTACCAGTTGTAGGGTGCGGTGGTGTAGCTTGGAAAACTGTTCATATAGTCCACCAATTTGTGGAAGGCAGCTATTATTTCATCCAACTGTTCATCAGTGATGTCTTCATATTGAGACTTGATGTAATCCCTTAATTGTTCATCTGTGAATGGATACATTTCCATAACTAATTCAAGAAAAACCATGTTTTTAATGTAATACTGGAAGTTCACCATCCGGTTGTAGCTTATGGTTGAATTACCATTTACCGAGATACCTATTTCTTTACCGGTACCTTCCAGATTATTCCCCATAATGGTGGCGTTGCTTAAAATAGGTTGGGTTGTTATAAACCTGGAATTATTACTGTACAGATGGAAAATATTGTTGTGCAGGATGAACATGTCTCCCATGTTCACTGACATGATTCCAGATGTCGCATTGTTTGCTATGATATCGGTGATCTGGTTTCGATTAATGGTCATTTGAGACTTGAATGTGGTGTAGTCTATTCCCAGAGCGAAAATTCCGGCTGCCATAGTATTTCCTACAATTTCAGATATGTAATTTTCTGAAATAGAAGAATTTCCCTGAATTAATTGCAAGTAGGATAAGCCTTGACATTGCCCGCCTTCATCTTCACACTTTAGTTTGGTAATTTTATTTTTAGAGATTAACAAAGTTTCTGATTCAGTGGTGTTATTTCCATCAAATCCCATTGGCAGACAGTATATGCCTTTACAAGTACTATTTATACCCTGACTTACAATATTGGTGATTATGTTATCTGACACTTTAAAACTGGACATGGCTCCCTTTAATGCTAGGGTTACAACTGATATTCCAGTGTTTTCACCAAACCCAGAAATGTCTGATATTTTATTTCCCTTAACTATAATATCGTCCAGTTGTGCGTCCATGCTCATGGCATATATATCTATCCCAGTGGTTTTATTATCAGCACTTCTAATGTTATTGAGGATGTTATTATTCATAGTAAGGCCTGTGGTGCCCTCTAAGTTTAAAGCTGCTACTGTTATTCCTATCTTTGATCCTGGACCCACCATATTGGATAATTTGTTATCAGAAATGATAGGATAACTCCCTACAAGGGCTATACCTGAGTCTGAAACGTTGAATATGGTGTTTTTGCTGACAATGTTGTTATTTCCCATAATAGCTATGCCGGTTAATCCACCGGTAATCTGGTTACGGTCCACTAATGTATTGTTTGCAGTTTGGATTATGATTTTAGTGCTGCCAGCTTCGTTTATAATTGAAGAATAACCTGCCTGGATGCTGATATTTGATACACCAAATATTTTGTTTCTTTTAATAAGCGTGTTGTTTCCAATAGTTATTATTCCTTTTTCCCCACCATTTATGGTATTATTTTCAATCATACAATGGTCTGCAGAGATGTTCATACCTAATCTGCCGTTTATCAGGTTGATGATAAATCCGGTTATTTTTGTTCCGCCACCATTGCCTGTGGTGTCGTTTACTATGTTAAAACCAACATCTACTGGTTTTAATGTAACTGTATCGTTATTGTTGGCCTTGATGATCAGGTTTTTATTCACCACAACATCTTCTTCGTATGTGCCATTGAAAACGTTTATAATATCTCCGTCAGCAGTATTTACATTATATATTGCCTCTTGAATGTTGTTGTAATCCTGTCCAATTCCAACATTCCATTGAGCTGCTGAAACATTGCCTAAACTTAAAAACAAAGGTAAAATTAGAAAAATAACTGCATATGGTCTGTACGATCTCCTTTTTGCCAAGCTTTTCAACTCCCTAATTGAAGTGATAATCAATTTCAATATGATTTGATATTTTGTCCAACACTNGAAAGGAGATGGTTTATTTAGAAGCCTACAGTAGTNNCACTGCCCTTCATAAGTGCATTGGTACTTAGATGTTAGGAACTCATCGCCTTTTTAAATATTATTGTTATAGTATGAATTTTACTATCTGTTTTCCGTGTAGAGGCACTTACATTACTAGTTACAGCAATTATAATTTGTTGTTTTATCCCACAACTGAAAGTAAGCGATATTTGAATGGGTCATGTACATCAAATGCCTATCTACTCAAAACTCTGCAACAATACTAATATCTTTAGAAGATGAAGCATTAACCTGAAGAGTTGGAAAACTGAATATGTTCCCTGTAGAGGTGGTTGAAGTACAGCTAAATACTACCCCCCCCCCAAAAAAAACTAATAAGGGATTTAAATCTTTTCAAGATCCCTTTTCCAGATAAATCTGCATCTTTCCATTGGTTTCTTCTTTTACATATTGTATTTATGCAAAGTATATTGTATAATATTTTGGTTTTTCTTAACTTTTTCTTTTATCAATGACTTAGGCGTTGCGTCTCCCTTAAAAATTTGTATTAATATTTTAAACATGATAGATAAACAACTATCTTATGTTCTTGAGGTTGTGAAGTTTTAGGTGTTGCAAGTATCTGATTTAAAACTCTTAAACCCCCTCAATTTTGAAATATATAATCTAGAAATGTTAAAAAAATAACTTGCTGAATATCAATATTATTATGTTTGAAAAATCTATTTTATTCAAAGTTTCTAGTTCATAAGCCAGTATTATATTTAAAAACCAATTTTCACAGAAAACAGAGCTTATATGCAATGAATTTAAAATAAACTTATAGTTGGTGCCAATTTGCTTAAAAAACGTTGTTTACTTATTATAGTCGCGTCTGTGTTGCTTGCTTACATGTTAATCGAACCTTACTGGATTGAAACCAAAGAAATAACCATTGAATCAGATCAGATCCCCTCAGAGTTTGATGGGAAACGGATCGTTTTTGTTTCAGACATTCATGCCGGTACTTCCTTCGACCAGAATCGTGTTGATAGCNTGGTTAACCAGGTTAATGCCCTTAAACCAGATCTCATACTTTTGGGTGGAGATTATGTAGATGGGGATTCAGAATATGTGCAACCTACCTTTAAATCTCTGTCAAAATTAAAAGCCCCTCTAGGTGTTTATGCTGTTTTAGGGAATAAAGACCCACAATATAACACCCTTGAAGCTATTCCACAGCATGGAATAACCTATATTGGTAACAAGGGAACTTGGATTAAAAAATATGGTTCCAGGATCCGGCTTGGTGGAGTGGGAGACTATAACAATGGAGTTCAACTTCCAAGTTACACCACTTCTGTGGTGTCATCCCAGGATTTTGTTATTTTGCTAACCCATAACCCAGACTACTTTCCACTTGTGGATAAATCCAAGGTTGATCTGGTTTTTTCAGGACACACCCATGGTGGGCAAGTTACCTTTTTCGGTATGTGGGCACCAACCACCCATTCGGTTTATGGGGATAAATATAGGACCGGAGTCATAGAAGAAGACGGCACCACCTTAATTGTGAGTAATGGTATTGGAACAACTATATTGCCAGTGCGATTCTTTGCACGGCCTCAGATCATCGTGACCACATTGAAAAAAAGCTTGAATTAATGTTTTTGTTAAAAAAAGACATGATTAGAAAAAATGTGGTTAAAAATTCTTCAAAAAAAAGTTTCTGTTAAACAAACACTTATGAATTAATTCTTCTCGGTTTTCAATTCTATAAATTCTTCAAACACATTCCTTTGGTTATATTGGGTTTTTTATCTAAAAGCAATCTGATGGCTTCTTCAAAATGTTCCAGAGCTTCTTTTGTTCTTTTAAGTTGTTTCAGGGTCACCCCTTTATTGTACCATGCTGGNAAGTACATGGGATGTAATTGGATTATCTTATCAAAGATATCTATTGCTTCATCCTTACGACCCATATCCATTAATATTAGACCTTTATAATTGAGTAGATCCCATTCTTTAGGCTCAATTATTAAAGCATCATCAATGTATTTCAGGGCTTCATCAAGTTTTCCCATTTCATAATATGCACGTCCTATATTATATAGAGCAATAAAAGAAGTGGGATCCGATTCAACAGCTTTATTGAAATAAGAGATGGAATTAGAGTATTTTTTGAGGTCAAAAAGTATCTCTCCTTTCGCATTACATAAATCGGGATACAAATCATCAGATCTTTCAATTAAACCCAGTGCTTTATCAATTAATTTTTGAGCAGTCTTATTTTTCCCCAGAAAATGGTAGGCTAAGCCATTAAAATACAAGGCATCAACATCGTGAGGTTCATCTTTAAGAAATATTTCATAAGAATGTATAGCCTTAGGGTATTCGCCTAAATAGAACAAGACAGTGCCTTTATCAAAAAAAAGACCAATATTTTCAGGGTTGTATTTTAAAGCTTTATTGTAATCCTTCAAAGCAAGTTGTAAGTCACCCACATCAACATAAACTGCGCCTCTCAAGAGGTGAGCATCAGGGTTGTGAGGTTCAAGTTCTAATGCTTGGGAAAATAGTTTAATCGCCTCAAAATAGTTTTTTCGATCTAACCAAGTTTCTATACCCTTTTCAATGTAATAGTGAGCACCTTTAACTTGCATTATGACCCCCCAAGTGATGTATTATATCTTTATTATAAAATATAAATTTTGGTAATATTTAATGCGAATATAAAAATTTCTTGATTATTTCTATTTCATTCAGATTTTGACAAGAAAGATTTATTATTAATGAACTGACAATTAAATATTATAACAATATTGTCATCAATAAACAATAATTTTTTTTAGACAAAAATGGTAGTGTTAATATTGGTTATGTGATTTGCAGGGAATGTAAGGGTTACTATCAGTTAGAAGATGGAGAACATCTTGATGATTTTGAAAGTTGCCGGTGCGGAGGAGAATTAGTCTACTCAGAACACTTTGATAACTTGTCCACTGTTTTATCATTCGCCAACATGGATGAAGAACTGCAAAAAAAGCTAAACGAAATGCTGATAATAGAACAATCCATACAAGAAAAAACAAAACCATACTATAATGATCGTGAAACGAAAAAAATGTTAAAAAAGCTCACAGAAAGTTTTATTCGTGACAAATAAAACCATGAAAATGGTTTTTTTAAAAAAAAAGAGAATAACTATTTATTTCAAAATAAAAAAAAATATCCCCATAAATAATAAAGTATTGGGGAATAAAAAAATTCTAGTTTTACCCTATACTACATAGTTGGACTTATGTTCCAGCCCCTCCACTGAGGGAGTCTGGGGACATCTCCATCATTAAGGGTTTGGGAAGTTCCAAGCCAATTGTTTGGTTAATTACATCCTCAACAGTTTCAACTGTAATGAATTCAATTTCTTTTTTAACATCATCTGGTACTTCATCCAAGTCATTAAAGTTTTCTTGAGGTAATATAACCTTTTTTATACCTGCTCGGTGGGCAGCGAGTACTTTTTCTTTAATTCCACCTACAGGTAATACTGCCCCTCTCAGGGAGATTTCTCCAGTCATGGCCAATTTAGGATCCACCTCACGACCGGTTACCAGAGATGCAATGGTGGTTAATAATGCCACACCTGCCGATGGACCATCCTTAGGAATGGCTCCAGATGGAACATGTATGTGCAGGTCTTTTTTTTCAAATTCTGCTTTCTTTAAATTGAATGCCAGTCGTGAACGGATTAAACTCTGGGAAATCTTTGCAGATTCCTTCATCACATCACCTAATTGTCCGGTGAGCATGAGTTTTCCTGTTCCCGGCATAAAAGCCCCTTCAATGAAGAGTATATCCCCACCGACAGGTGTCCAGGCTAGTCCGGTAACTACACCTGGAGGGTTCTTTTTACCGGCAATATGTACTTGAATAAGTTCATGGCCCAGTAGATCATATAGCATGTTAGTTTTGACCACATAAGGAAGGCTTACTTTTTCCAACACGATTTTTTCAGAGGCGACTCTGGCAACAGTTTCCAATTGACGTTTAAGTCCTCTTACCCCTGCTTCTCGAGTGTATTTTTCGATTATGGTTTTTATTGCGTCATCTTCCAATAATATCTTACTTTCATCCAAGCCATTGTCTTCTAGAACTTCTGCTAGGAGGTGATTTTTGGCAATATGGAATTTTTCATGGCTGGTGTAACTTCCGATTTGGATAATTTCCATACGGTCCTTTAGTGGGCTTGGAATGCCTTTAAGGGAATTGGCTGTGGCAATGAAGAACACATCTGATAGGTCGTAGGGAACTTCCAAGTAGTGATCAGAGAATGTGTTGTTTTGTTCTGGGTCCAGTACTTCCAGTAAGGCACTGGCTGGATCTCCACTGTATGATGCCATTAACTTATCTACCTCGTCTAAGATGAACACCGGATTTTTTGTACCAGCACGTTTCATTCCATTTATTATACGCCCAGGTAATGCTCCAACATATGTTCTTCGGTGTCCTCTAATTTCAGATTCATCTTTAACACCACCTAAGCTGATTCTTACATATTTTCGTTCTAGTGCTTCAGCTATGCTCTTACCCAAGCTGGTTTTTCCGGTTCCAGGAGGACCCACCAGTAGGAGGATGGATCCCTGCTTGTTTTGCTTGAGTTTCATCACTGTTAAATGTTGGATGATGCGGTCCTTAACCTTATCCAGACCGTAATGTTCTTCGTTTAGAACTTTTCGTGCAGCTTCAATGTCAATATCTTTGATCTGACTTTCACCCCATGGTAAGGCGACTAACAAGTCCAAATAATTTCTGATGACGTTTTCTTCAGAACTGTGAGGACCCTGTCGTTCCAATTTGTTTACTTCTTCCAGGGCAATTTCTCGGACATCATCTGGCATGTCAGATTCATCAATAAGTTCACGGTAATCTTTTTTACGCGTACCTTCAGATTCTGAGAGTTCGTCTTGTATGACTCGAAGTTGTTCTTTTAAGAGGTTTTCACGGTGTTTTTTATTCATTTCTTCATTGAGTTTGGCAGCCATCTCCATCTGAAACTGAATTGATTCTTTCTGTTCAATTAGGATGTCTAGGAATTTTAGACTCTTCTTTTTAAGGGATCGTGTTTCCAGAAAGTCTTGTTTTTCTTCTAAGGATAATCGCATGTAAGGGAATACATTGGCTATTACTTTATTGACGTCAGTCATCTGTTTTATTTGGTCTGCATAAGCTTTGGATTCTTTGAAGTTTTCACTTATTTCACTAACCAAATATCCTACGTGTTTAAGGATTTCTTCCTGGTTTTCCTGATCTAAATCATTGATGTCNGGTATTAAATGGTATTTGGCTCGGTAATTTATACCATCCTTTATTAGTTCGTCTATTTTGGCTCTTTCTATGATTTCTATTTTTAAATGGTAAAAATCCCTCATTTCTGCGGCATTTTCGATTTTTATTAATGTTCCTGTATGGTATATGTCTGATTCAGCATAAAATCGGGCAGGTACTCCTTCTTTGGATGCGACGGCTATGCCAAAGTAATCATAGTCTTTAACCCGTTTGTGTATTTCTTTCCCCATCTTTTTAGTAATTTTAAGGTTCATATTTGTTTCGTGCAATAAAACCATGTCTGGTAAAACTAACACTGGTAATTCTTGTTTTTCTTTAATTTCGTCCATATTATCACTTTGGGTGGTTCAATTTTTTTTAAAAAGGAATATATTTTTTTCTGGAAGGTTTTCAAGTATTATATTTTATTTTGATGGTTATCTTTCTGAAACTTAATTATCAGATGAAAAATAGAGTTTTTATAAAAAATTAGGCAACTCTGTGAGCCTATTTTTCTTGTTTTTCAAGTTGTTTACATTTACTGAGTGCGCAGGTAAATAAAAAATCAATTCGTTTTTTGTGTTTTTCCATGGAGCGTCTGTTAAATCGATAGTAAATGTAGTTTCCCTCTTTTTTTGCAACGAGTATTTCAGCATTTTTCAAGATTTTGAGGTGCTGGGATGCTGCAGGTTGTGTTATGCCCATTTTCTGCGACAATTCAGTTACACTGATCTTTTCAACTTCACCAGAAGCCAGTGAATAGATCAGGAGTAAGCGGTTGACATTGGCCAAGGCTTTTAATACTTCTTCAAGTTCATCTGTAGCCTCAAATGTTGATTTGGAATTTATCCTCCGCATGGATTATAAGTATATAAGAATATACTTATATACTTTTGCTTTGCGGATCATTTATAGATAGATTTAAATATAAGTAATATTAAGTACGTAACAGTGTTTTGTTACGATAAAAAATATGGTGGTAAACATGGAAAACGAGTTGATTTCCAAAAAAGAATTACTAGAATTAACCCAAATTTCCTATGGCCAGCTTTATCGTTGGAAAAGGAAAAATTTAATTCCTGAGGAATGGTTTATCCGGAAATCTACTTACACCGGCCAGGAAACATTTTTTCCAAAGGAGAAAATAATCGATCGTATAGAGAAAATAAAGAATATGAAAGGAGATATTTCCTTAGACAACTTAGCAAATATGTTATCCCCTAATTTGATGGAAATTTCACTGGGAAAAGAAGATCTTATTAAGCATAACATTGTTTCAAAAACAACCTTGGATTTTTACGCAAACAAAAAGGGCGATAGTAAAAAGCATGAGTTTGAAACCATATTATTCCTTTACATCTTAGATAAACTCTTTGAAGAAGGAAAAATCAATTATGAAGAAGGAAATATGATATTGGAAATATTAGAAAAATATTATTCCAAATTTAAGGCGAAAAGCTGTGTGTTACTTTTTTTACGCAAACTGGGAATTTCAAGCTGCTGTTTACATTCTAATGTGGCTGAGATCTACTTTGAAAATGATACAAAGATCATTGCAAAAATAAATATAACCGACTTAATCGAGGAATTGAAAATCAAGATAATATAAAGGGGCATTATTATGAAAAACATGAGTGATTTAAGAATAAATGGTCATGGAAGTGCTAATGGTGGAAAATACGATTCAGTAAATATCAATGGAAGTGGAAGGATAGACGGTGATCTGGATTGTATAGATCTGAAAATAAATGGACAATGTAACTTAAAAGGAAATGTTAACGCAAATCACATGAAAATCAATGGGAATAGCTCCATTGACGGAACTGTTGAATCAAAAAAAATGGAAATTAATGGTGCTACAGATATTAAAGGGAGTTTATCCGCAGAAAANGCTGAAATTTACGGGAGTATCAGTATTGAAGAGGATTGCAATGCTGAATCTTTGAAGATAGGNGGAAGTTTTAAAATTGAAGGGCTTTTAAATGCCGATGAACTAGAACTCATCTTATATGGCTCTTCCCAAGCAGATGAAATCGGCGGATCAAAGATCACAATTAAAAGAAAAGGAAAATATGATTTATTCAGCCTTAAAAGCATCATCTTTGCATTTGAAGGGGGGAAAGAACTGATTACACAAACCATTGAAGGAGACGAAATTTATTTAGAAAATACCAAGGCCAAAATTGTCAGAGGAGATTCAATTGAATTGGGTCCAGGATGCGGAATAGATCTAGTAGAATATAAAAACAGTTTTAAAATGAATGATGACTCTGCAGTTACAGAACACAAGAAAATTTGATAATGGTGAAAAAGATGACAGACAATGTGATTGAAGTTAAATCATTGCTGAAAAAATATGGAGATTTTATTGCAGTAAATGATATATCTTTCAACATCAAGAAAGGAGAGATATTTGCCTTTTTAGGTCCTAATGGTGCAGGGAAAACCACAACCGTTGAAATAATGGAATGTCTTAAAAACTTGACAACAGGAACCATTAAAATTCTGGGATTAGACATAAAAAAGAAAGAAAAGGAAGTTAAAAAGAAGATTGGCGTGCTTCCACAGGATTTTAATGCTTTTGAATGGTTGACTGTCTATGAGAACATCGATTATTTTGCTAAAATGTACCCCACCCATGTGGATATAGATACACTCATTGAAATGTTGAGTTTAACTAAAAAAAAAGATACACTGTTTAAAGATCTTTCGGGAGGTCTGAAACAAAGGGTGGGGATCGCCATTGCACTAGTTAACCATCCTGAAATAGTTTTTCTTGATGAGCCCACCACTGGTCTTGACCCCAAAGCCAGACGAGATGTGTGGAAAGCCATTAAAGAATTAAAAAGAAATGGTAAAACTGTTTTTCTTACAACCCATTACATGGATGAGGCCCATTTCCTGGCAGACCGAGTGAGCGTACTACATAATGGGCAGATAATTGCAGAAGGAACACCTGAAGACTTAATCAACCACCATGGAGGTGGTAACACCCTCATAATTAGAAAATGCAGCGAAAATGCTAAAAATGAAATCATTGAAGCTGTTTCCCATTGTGAAATTGAGGGGGATGATATTTTGATAAAATTAGCTGTAGAAGAGGGTATGAAATATATGTCCCAAGCATTATCAATTGTTAATCGTGATGAACTTGCGTGCGAAGAACTTTATGTTAAAAAAGCAACTCTTGAAGATGTGTTTTTGAATTTAACTGGAAATAAACTCTCAAATGGAGGAAAATAGATGTCAAAGATTACTACAGATATCAAATACAGTTTAAAAGAGACCTTTAGGGACAGGATAAATATTTTCTGGATGTTCATCTTTCCAATAGTGCTTTTCCTTTTATTNGGATACATATTCGGTGGTCAATCTGATTCAATTACCTTATATTATCAGGATAACGATGGTTCAACCATATCAAATACTTTTATCCAATCCTTGGGATCTACCGGTGCCTTACATCTTAAAGATGGTTCAAATATGGATCTGGAAAAGATGTTAAAAGAGGGGAAAATCTCTACTTACTTAGTTATACCTGGAAANTTTGGGCAAGTTATCCAACAATCAAGTGGAAGCTCCAATGCAGAGGTTAACGTGTTTTATGATAAGTCCAAACCAGCATCCATGGCAGTTGTTTCAGTTATTCAACAAGTAGCCAATGGTTTCAACATGAAAAGGTCAGGTGCCTCTGAAGTTATCACTGTGAACTCTCAAGAAGCTGTCACATCTGGTATGAATTATTTTAACTTTCTGCTTCCAGGAATATTAGCCATTACCATCATGTCTGCTGCGGCAAATATGTCTGTGGGGACTGTTGCCAGGTTACGTAGTATTGGAGTGTTCAAGAAACTTTCAACAACACCTTTAACCAGTAAAGAATGGATTGCATCCAGAATTATCACTTGGACGGTCCTGGTGATTTTATCACTGGCTGTGTCCCTATTTTTAGCATCTTTAGCATTTAATATAAACCCCCAAATTAATGTGGTGAGTTTACTACTAGTAATCATTGGAACTGCACTTTTTGCAGGATTTGGAATTCTTGTTGCCAATTTTGTAAAAAATGAGGAATCAGCCATGAACGCTGTAGGTGTCATCACTTTCCCATTGATGTTTGTCTCAGGAACCTTTATACCCGTGGAAAACATGCCTTGGTTCCTGCAGTACCTTGCCAAAATATCCCCTTTAACCTACCTTTGTGATGGTCTTAGGAGTTCCATGATAACTGGAAATAGTGGGGATGCAGCAACTGACTTGGCCATAATTGCCGTTNTTGGGATGGTACTCTTTGGTTTAGGAGCAGCTACATTCAACTGGAAAGAGGATTAAAAAAAAATGCTTTTAACAGGACATAAGTATAATCCAATAAGTTTCAAGATAATAGGAGGATTATCATGAGAAATAATGAAAGAAATGACCTAAAAATCTACGGTTCAGGAATTTCAAACGGTGGAACATTTGACAAAATAAGCATAATGGGTGAAGGCATAATCCGTGGAAATGTGAAATGTTATAGCCTAAAAATTTACGGAGAAGGCAATCTGGATGGTAATGTGAAAACAACCNATTATGTGAGTATAAAGGGTGAAACGATTGTTGATGGCTATTTAAACTCCCGAAAATTGAAAGTTCAGGGTGAAATNGAAGTTGGTGATGAGTTATGTGCCGATGAAGCCGAAATACAAGGCAGTATCATGACTGGTGGCAACTTAAATGCCGAAATTCTCAACATAGAAGGAGGTTTTATAGTTGATGGAATGATCAACGCAGACACGATGAAAATGAACTTGTACTGGCCCAGTGAAGTAAATGAAATAGGTGGATCCGAAATAAGAATAACCAGGAACAGTAAACTGAGTTTATTAGGAATAAAAAACATATTAATTGCAGAAGGTAAAAATGAGCTATCATGTAATTTAATTGAAGGAGACAACGTATACCTTGAAAATACTATTGCCAAAACCGTAAGAGGAAACAATGTCACTATTGGACCAGGTTGCAAAATTGAACTGGTAGAATATAAAAATAATTTAAAAATGGATGATGAGGTTAAGGTTAGTACTCATAAGAAAATGTGATTTCGAGAGATTTTTTTCCATTATATAAACAGTTGATGTTCCACTCATAATTTTTTCGGTGATTATTACCAACGAAAACATGGAAAATCGTAGATTAACTTGTTTACATTGGATTATGGGCAATGATGTGTTTTGATAAAAAAGAGAGTTTAAAAATATTTAGATAGTTATTCGAGCTGTTTATCAATTTCATCCAAAGCTACTTGGGCTGCTTCATCAGCCAAGTTTCCTTCTGCAGTACAAAGCTCATCCAGCAAGAGTTCAACTTCTACATCAACATCAAGACCATTGTCTTGGTTGAATTCGACTCTTAATTCTAGGTCAAGTACTTCTTTCTTGGATACCTTAGAAAAAATGTGGTTTTCTGCGGCTACTGCCGCAGCTTCAGAGAGGCTCTCCATTTCAGAATCAGTTAATTTCTTCAAAATTTTAACCTCTTCACCCTTGGGAAATAGGAATAAACTATAGGAAATTTAAGGGTACAGGAACCAAATTTAGTTTCCCATACCAGGCTGCATTTGCATTGCTTCCTGTAAAGATTCCTGCATTTCCTTTAAACGTGACATGACCCTTTCTTCTTGTCGGGCTACTGTTTTTTCCCGGAGTTTCAGGGTTTCAAGTTTTTCAGTCAATTCTTCAGTTAGTTCAACTTTACCCATCTTAATAAGTAGATTTCCTGCAGTTTTGTAAACTTCGGCATTTTCTTCTACTTTTTCCAATTCTTCAAGGGCTTTTTCTGTTTCTCTTATCTGCAAATCCACACTCTGTTTCTGCATGGTTATTGCTTGTGCTTGTTGTTGCATTTGTTGGAACTGGGCTAGTTGATGTTGAATGTTTTGGGGCATTTCCATATTTGTCACCTCATATTCTAATCGTAATGTCAGTAAATTTTTTTTAATTCAAATTCATGTGAATGGTTATTTACTCAATTTGAAAACTTCCTGTGAGAGCATAATCCACCGGAAGTAAGAATTAAGTGCTGCTCTAAAGGAAGGAGAATCTTGTGCCTTGATATCGATGTTTAAAATCTTATCTATAGATTTAACTTCAGTAATGGTTCTACTTGAGGGTGAATCACTAATTTCTGGTTTTATAGCAGTTAAAACAATTTCAGCTTCTTTTTTAGAGTCAAATTCAATTTCAATCTGAGCTTCGACTTGTTTTAGTGTTTTCGTCTGCTTCATCATGTAATTTACACTCGTATATGTGGATGCGTGGCATGGTGGGCTTACCATCCCTATCAAAGAACTCCATCACTGGAGTTGATTTCCTTTGGTGAGTTTTGATCCACAAAAAATTGCATTTTGATTCTTCGGAATTTTCCAATGGAATTTCAAATATCTTAGATGCAAGACCTTTTAATTCATCCACTTCACATCGAAGACATGTTTCGTCCTTTTTAATCCTTCCTTTAGGAAGGGAGAGATCTGCAGCTAGTTTAAGTGTAGCGAATAGCACACCATCCTCATATATTTCCATCCCATTGGGATTTCCATTTTTTTCCGATATCACCGCAACCAGATTAGTTCCTAATTCACGGGATTTTAAAAAGACATCTCGAAGACTCATTTTTCCCCGGTTAACACAACGTGTTTTTGATACTCGTTCTAATCCGCGGCAAAATGTTCTTGTTCTTTGGGATGGCTTTCGGGAAGTGGTTACTAACATAAATCTAATATTTTATTGGAATTTAAGATTTATTTAAAACCAAATATATCTTGACATCCGTAATATATCAGAACAACGAGTCTAACGGGCTTTAACAACTCGCCGAACCTCAGGAACTTCTTTGAAGAGTATTCGGTAGCGGCAACTGGGACATTTAGATTCTGTGTATCCTCTAATGTCTACAAGTGTATCACATTTGGCACATTTGTACAATTATAAACCTCCAACAATCCTTTTTATATTTCTTGAGGCAGTTTTGCCCATGGGAGTGTTTGGTAGGTATGCTCCGCCAGTGAAGACTGCACCACATTTTCGGCATTTCCATATTCCTGCAGCAACCCTTTTAACTCCAGGTCGATCACACTGTGGGCAAGTGTGGTTCTTTTTCATGTTTTCTTCAATGGTTTTCACGGTTCTCTTTGCTTTCCTACCGTATCTGGGACCAAATCTCCCGGTAACACCTACTTTGTTTGTTCTTGCCATAATTATCACCTTATTAATTTTGTTAACTTGTTCTACGAGGTTCAGGTGGAATTAGAATGATTATACGCTCTAATACCAGTTGTGTTTCTTTATAAAAAACACTCACTTACCTTATGCCTTAGGAATTGACTTTCTCAGTTCTTTGGTTTTTTCCTGAGCAATTTCAATGGACTTTAATATTTCTTCACGTGTTAAAGGCGCTGATCCTCCTTTTTGCATGGCACATATGCTGCCATCTGCCCTTAAACCTACGGATATTCGCGCATCCAGAACATCGTCTTCTTCCAGTGAGGGATCAGCTACCAATTCTCCACCGATCTTGGCCAACGTGCACATGAGTGGCTGTTCTTTAATTGGAATTGGAACCATCTTTTCATAATCGATTACGACTTCATCTCCTTCAATAGTGGTACTTGGGATTTTAGTATTTAATAGGGCGGCTAAACTACCCAGGACTGCAGCATCTATAAGGTTGCCGTCATAGTCCACTATATGGAGGTCTAGGAAGATCATCCATGCCTTCTTTCCGGGGATGATTACCAATTTTTCCAAGTCTAGTACTTCTCCTTCCCTTATACAACGGTCCGTGACACGTGCTAATTCTACTGAAGTTTCATTAGGAGGTCCTGCTTCAAAGTTTGGTGCAGCCATTGGAAGAAGTTCAGAGTTGGTTATCAAAACACCGACGTTGGGAGTGTCTGGGAAGGGTTCTCCAATCTGTGGTTTAGCTCCCACTACAATTTGAGTATTGCCAATTTTTACACGTGCCGAGCCTTCTGCTTTTTTTATTATACCAGTTTCCAGACTTATTTCACGGTACTGGTCCAATCCTCTTCCATCTGCTCTTTCTCCTTTTTGTATAAGATTAACCACACTTTCTTTTATTATCTGTGGAACTATACTCTGCACCATTTTAATCACCGTACCTATTCTTGATGGCATTTTTCTGTTCTTCACTGATGATCTGACATCCTTTTATAGCTAGATCAAGTGCTTCTTGGAATTCGTCTGATGTGAGGTGTCCATCCATCTGTAGTAATGTTATATCTCCTGTTCTAGGCATCAAGGCTATTGGAAGGTCAGCTTCTCCTTCTTTATCTTCCCATTCTGAAAGGTCCATTATGACTTGTCCGTCAGATTTACCAGCGGCACACGCTGCTACCATGTCTTTCATGGGTATGCCAGCATCAGCCAAAGCTACTGATGCTGCTGTAATACCAGCGCATCTGGTACCTCCTTCAGCTTGCAGTACTTCGATAAAAATGTCTATGGTGGATCTTGGGAATTTTTCAAGGAAAACAGAGGGGTTAAGAGCTTCAGTAGTGATTTTGGATATTTCCACAGATCTTCGGTCTGGTCCAGGTCTTTTACGGTCTTCCACTGAAAATGGTGCCATATTATATCTGCATCGTAGGATAGCCATGTTAGGTTTTAAAAGACGGCGTACATGTAACTCTCTTGGCCCATAAACAGCTGCTAGAACCTTATTATCCCCTATTTCCAAATATGCTGAGCCATCCGCCCTTTCTAGCACACCAGCTTCTATCTTCAAAGGCCTCATTTCATCGAATGCTCTTCCATCAGGCCTCTTTTTAGTTCCAGAAGTAATTAAACTTCCTTTATTACTGTTTCCTATTAATTTACTGGTTAAAATAATATCACCCCTATTGAATGAGTTTTTCTTCAAAATCCTCTTCTTTGCTTGTTTTATCAGTTTTTTCTGTGTTTTCCCCGAGAAGTTCCAACAACATGTTTTTTATCCGATCGGTAAGGCCGGAGGTGTGTGCTTCTTCTTCGATGGTTTTTATAACTTTTTGAACCATCCTTTCCATTTCGGGTTTTCCTTTAACCCAGACAACACCATTTTGACCAACTACAACTTCACATTTGGTCTGGTCTTTGATCATGTTGATCATTGACCCTTTTTTACCTATAAGTCGGGGCACCTTGGTGGGGGTTATGTGTATTAGGATTCCGCCACGGAATTTACCCAGCCCTCTTCCTTTTAGACCGAGTTTTACTTTTTTAACTTCATCAACATCCACTACTCTTAGGAATAAAACATCCCCTACATCAAATGCCTTGTTTAGTTCTCTTTTTTCCTTACCAAAAACTTCAGCAGCAGGTAATATTCCGGAATAGGGTGAGTTTATGTCCAAGTTCCACATGGAAAATCGGATGTCACTGATTTTACCAATGACCACATCTCCTCTTTTGGGAATGTATTTGCTCTGTAAGGGTATTACGCTTATTTTTTTGTCCCGAACAGCAACCAAACCAACTAGGGAAGAACAGACTTTGTCTGCATCTTTAAAAGTGCCTCTACCTGAATGAAAATCCCCTTCTGCCAGTATTTCACCTGGAACTACAATTTGTTTATCTTCTATTAGTAACACGTTTTGCCTCCTAATTACAGGCTTAAAAAAGAAGTTTTTTTATAAAAGTTTGGTTTCCACCTTTCCATGGGTGATCTCTGAGAGTTTTTGATAGAAATTTTCCTGCATACCACCAGGAATTTCCACAATTGCCACCCATGAGCCATCTTGTTGCCATTCTTCTTTTGTTATTTTGCCAAATTCGGATATAATTCCATAAACTTTCCCAGTGTCTTCTCCAGGGATGCGGATAGCCACTTTTACCTTTTCAAGTTTTATTGGTATTAATCGACGGATGGCCTTTAATGTGATATTTACTTGTTCATCAACACTTTTGAAGGGATCAACCCTGATTTTAGCTTCTTCCATTGCTATTTCTATCCTTCTTGCAGGGTGAGGAAGTTTTGTTTGAGGATTAATGGCTTCACGCGCTATTTTTGCGATGATCATCCTTCTTTTATCCTCTTGCATATCCCTTCGTTGTTGGGCGGTGAGTTGCACCTGTCCTTTACGTATTATGGTGGCAGCAGCTTCTAAGGGGTCTGTTGTCTCAAAAGCCTTAATCATAGCTTCTTCCGAGGCTTTATCCCCCTTCTTAGCATCTTTAAAAACCTCTTCAACAGCCAGTATCTCTTCAATCTGAATATCTTCTCCCCTTTTTAAGTCAGATGCTAGATCTGGATCTACTAAAATCTCAAATCTTTCCCCATAATATTCTAAACGGGCTATAACTGCATCTTCAAGGGATACCATGATTTATTCCTCTTCGTCCTCACCTTCCTTGGATTTGCGGATGAGGAGTTCTTCTACATGATCGTCAATTTCATCTTGGGTGAGTTTTCGGTATTGATGATTTTTTTCCTCTATTAATGCTATTTCAACACTTTCTTTGGTGGTTTTGCCTTCAGTAGCCTCGTATATTGCATCCAATGCCAGTTCCATGGACTCCGAAAGTTTCATATCTTCACTGAAATTTTTTTCAAAGACTTCCATGGCTAGCGCCCTTCCAGCACCAATGGCAGTGGCTTTATATTCAATTAAAGCACCACTAGGGTCTGTTTCGAAAAGTCGGCTACCATTATCATTTACTCCACCAATTATTAAGGCAGAACCGAAAGGTCGCACCCCTCCATGTTGAGTGTACATCTGTTTCAAGTCACAAATCTTTTTAGCTAGCATTTCCACTGGTATGGGTTCGTTGTAGGTGATCTTATTGATCTGGGATTCCATTCGTGCTTGTTCAACTAACTTTCTGGCATCAGCCACCAATCCTGAAGTGGCAGCTCCAATATGTTCATCAATCTGGAATATCTTTTCAATAGAGGTGGGTTCTACCAGTTTGCTGCTGGGCCTTTTATCTACCACTAGCACAATTCCCTCGGATGATTTAACACCTAACGAAGTTGTACCTCTTTTGACAGCTTCTCTTGCATATTCAACTTGAAAAAGCCTTCCGTCTGGGCTGAAAATGGATATACCTTTATCATAACCTGCTGCTGGGAACGGTTGCATATCTTATACCTCTTTTTAATTTTTTGATAAAACAATGAATTTAAACAAAACATTTGCTTAATTATCTTAAAACCATTTATACATTTTAATCATCTGCTGTCTTCAATTTAATAAAGTTTGTTATTGCTCCTTTGATGGTTCCGGAAATTCCCAGTGTTTGAAAAACAACTCTTTTTCCTTTAAATCTAGTTATTGTAGAGATAACAGCTCTAGCCGAGTTTGTTTCATCACGATTACATCTTATGATTCCAATAACCATATTATTTTCCGATGATGGGTGTTTCCAAAACTTCACAACCCATAATCCAATTTTACTGGTTCCATAAGCTCCGTATAGATCTCCTGAGGCCCCTAAAATTAGAGATATCACATCATCTCGTTCCAGGGGGATTTCTGAAATTGCTTGAAATGCAAGGTATCTCTTCTTTTGGCGAAGATGGGTAGGTAAAATTTTCAATTTCATGATCCCTGACCTTCATCATTAACTAAACGAACTCCTGGAAGTATAATTTGCCTTCTAATTTCATTTTTATCTATAATATCAAGGGGAACAGATGATAAAGAACGAATAGCTTCATCATTGGTCATTCCAAAACATGATGCCAAGGCAATAATATCATGGGGATGACGAAGATCATAAACTGAATCTGCATCACTGGTAATTATCACTGGAAACTTGTATTTACGTTGTAACTTTACTATTTGCCTAAACTGATTTAAAACACGATAACGCTGATTTGGACGAGTTAAAAGGAAATATTTTAAATTTATTTCAATTGAAACCTTATTTTCAGCAGCTTTTACCGCCAAAACATGGTTGATGCCACTATCGTATCGATTACGGTAGGGATGGCATAAAATATCGATTCGAGGTTCTTCAGTGGCTGCCCTATTAATTTTAAGGTCTCCTCCATGAACCAGTATCACATCAACTTTATCCCTAAACTTACGAACTTGTTTTTTAAGATCAGTAGGGTTTCTTGCTTGTATCTCCAAACCAACCTTGATCTGAAAAGGACTATCATGCTGAAAATGATTTCTAATATTCTGAACGTCTTTAATAATTGCAGATTTATCTTTATAGTCCTTAAACTTTAAAACCAGAGCTGTTCCATTATATCCTAATTTTTGGGCATGTAATGCCATTTTCGGGCTTCCTTGGATATGAAGATCATAGAACATCCTCCGCACCAGCCATTATGTCTTAAATATTTTTTGTGCCACCTTAAGTGCCACTTCCTTCCGGGCAGGGTAGGCAGCTATTTTAAGTTTGATATGAAGAGCATCACCATGCTCTACCAAGACTAAATCACCTAGATAGGCACGTTGTTTATCAAATCTAAGAAAAAGGTTTCCTCTCTCATCCATCCTGTTTTCAAGCTCTTTGAAAATCTTTTTCTTGGTTGAAGGGTTTAGNGATTGAAGTTTTTTCAAGAAATCTTTTATTTCTCTTTTACGTATTATCNTTCCATGTAGAATAATAACTTGATTGCTATGATAACCTTCTGTAATTTCCTTTTCAGCTTGGGCACTGGGGATGAGAGTATATATAGCCTCCTTAACCTTATCTTCGCTTTCTGTTCCATAAACGAAGGCCCGGTATGAGAGGTTATGAATCATTACCTTATTTTCTCCGTTCCTTTACCTTTATTTCTAAGACCCCTGTTTTTTTTACCTTCACTGGTCAAACCGCGGAATGCACGTCCGGTTTGGTGGTTTTCACAAATCCAGTTAATTTTGGGATCGTTTTTTATAGCAGGATGGTTGGGGTCAACTAAGATAACCTCGAAGAATTTGAATTTTCCATCTTCCCAAAGCCAGTAAGAATTTAAAACTTGTAGGTTGGGGTATTTGCGGGCAACCCTTTCTTCAGCTATGCGTTGAATGGATTTTTTTGGAGTTATTTTCTTAATACCCATCCTTTTTGGCTTTCGACCAGCAGTGAATCGGCTTTTTCTCCGCCCACCACGACGCACACGAGTTCGAACGACGATATATCCTTTTTTTGCCTTATAACCCAGTGAACGTGCTCTGTCCAGTCGGGTTGGTCTGCTTATTCTCTTTATTACACTTTCTGCTCTCCATTGGGGAGCTCTTTCTTGCATTAGTTCTTTTACGTATGATTCATCTGGATTTTTCCAGGCTTCTTTTATATAATTATACATTAATACACCTCTTTTTGTTCAGCTTTCGCCACATCCATGGGACCTGTGATCCCAAAAAAAAGTAGGTCAAAACACGCCAGATTGGCGGTAACACAATGTTGGTTATATCTCTTTAAAAAGGTTTGGATTCTGGTAAGTGTAAAATGACTCATACATTTTGATCATAATATTCCATCCTCACCTGTTTTGAATTTTACTATGATCACTTATTTAAGTTAGCTTTTGAATTCTATTTATGTATAAACGCGCCCATATGAAGGCTACAACTCCTCCTGAAATGTTACCGGTGACTATACCCCACCATACGCCTTGCTGACCTAAATTGAAACATATTGCAAGAATGTAGGCGAACAAGGCTACAAATAGTAGTTGTCTGAGCATGGTGAGAATGAGGGAGGTTACTCCCTTTCCCACTCCCTGAAAAACTGAACTGGACATAATTCCTGGAGGTACAAATACATAAAACACACACATCACTTGTAAAAAGGCAGCTATTGTAAAAGCCAAGTACTTTGTTTCTGGCGAATAAGCAAATATTTGGGCGATGTATGGTGCTAATATAAATGTCATGATGCTAGTAAGGGTTGCTACTGCTAAACCTACCTTTATAGAGTATGTGTGGGCAATGCGCAAGTTTTGATATTCTCGTGCCCCATATGCCACACCACTTACAGTGATCACTGCAGTTCCCACCGCAACTAGGGGAATTATAGCCATCATCACCACCCTCCATCCTGCAGAATACACTGCCACGGCATCTGTNCCAGCAACTTGGACCAATATTATATTTAGAATAGCGGTGACCAGTGACATGACCAGAAACTCGGCACTGGCAGGCAATCCCACTCCCAAGATTGATTTAATTACGTTTAAATCAGGTTTGAAGTATTTCCAGGATAGATTTACAAAGGTGTCCTTCTTTATAAAGAACCAGTATAATATAATCATTATAACCAGTGCTTGGGAGATGACAGTGGCCCAAGCTGCTCCGGCAATTCCCCATCCTGCCAAGTAAATGAGTATGGGATCCAGAACAATGTTCACAAGCGAGGAAATGATCATGGCTTGCATGGTCCTCATGGTATCTCCTTCTGAACGCAGAATTCCGTAGGCTGCACCAGTAAATAGCATTAGTATGGTACCGGCAAAGGTTACTCTACCATATTCAATAGCCAAACCAATAGTTTCTCCTGCTCCCAATGCTAAAATGACCGGATTTAAGAATATCTCCAGTAAAGCCGTCAAAATTAATGAAATAATAATAGTGATAACCAGGGTGTGCATTGCAGTATTGTTCACCCCTTCTTGGTTTTTAGCACCTATGCAACGGGAGATGGCTGAGGTTGCACCTGCACCTATGCCATTGGATAGGCCAACTAGTATCATGTAAAGAGGTGTTACAAATCCTACAGCTGCCAGAGCATTTCCACCCAATCCAGAGACCCAAATGGCATCCACCAAGTTGTAGGCAGATGTCAGTATCATGGCTACAATAAGTGGACCTGATAATTTTATTATAGCTTTTTTAGGGTCGCCAGTTATGAGGGTGACTCCTTCTGTTTTTTCTCCTAAGTTCTCACCAGACGATTTTCCATCTGATCCAACAGGTGATGAAGAATTATTATCTTTCATTTATCTTTCATTAACTCCTAAAACTAGATTTTTCGAATTTTTACTTATTTCTTGGGAAAATAAAAATTATGGATGATGTAATCTAATTTTAAATTTCTTCACTATAATGCTGTTTATGATTTTAAGCATTTTTTTATCAATAATCTCATTTTTTTTTACATCTTGAAAATCGTTTTTATGGGGAAAAACCAGTTGAAAGATAATATTTTCAGTTTTCATCTTTCTGGGGAATTACCAGTAATGGTATATGTAAACAAGAAAAATGGTAAGCTAAAGATATTATAAATCCGGAAAAAATGGGTTATCCCACATAATATTGAGTTAATTCAAGTCTATATATGTGATCTAAGTAGTTATGATCTAAGTGTTAGGCTAGAAATAAAGTTGTTCTAAAAGAAAAAAATTCAATTTTCAACTGACATATCCTAATTAGAATTAAGATGAGTTCAACTTATAAAAAAAATAAAAGCAATAATATTTTTGGGGAATTTATTGGCTGATGGTTTTTAAAAGTTTATCGAACTTTTTTTCAGCCATTACTTCGTGTGTTAAGAATTTTCCATTATAAAAAACACTGAAAATCCCAAAAGGAGTTGGAAGATCCTTAGCTTGCTTGAGACTTTCCACCTTAATTTTTTCTGATTTGATGCCATGTTTGGCAGCAGTTTCCATCATTATATCCACATAATCGGCATTAAAGGGACAGATATCAGAGTAAAAGAACGTTAATCCTTCTTTTGCAGGTATTTTTGCTGTTTTTGCTTTTTCTGTGAAGTGGGGAGTGGGTGCATCTTCATTAAATTTTTTTACCATCATTATAAAGTAAGGAGGAGCTTCATCACATACTTCAAACCCTTTTTTAAGGTAAAATCTCCTATCAACAGTGAAAGGAAGGATTTTACTACCTGTGACAGCTACCAATCCATTTTTTTCATGTTCTTTTGAGTCTTTTTCACATTCTTCCAAGAGTCTTCTTCCGAATCCCTTACCTTTATACCTGCCTGATGCCCATAAGCATTGTATGAAGTTGTATCCTGGTGCTTCGATTGGGAACCAAGCATATTCAGCAGGGACGTATTCTATGAATACTTTTCCCCTGAGATCGAATTTTTTAAAGGTGTGACCTTCTGGGAATCTTTCCTTTAACCAAGCTTTTTTGGTAGCAGCTCTTTTTTGACTTTTTTTATCATTTCCTATGGCACAGCAAATGTGTTCTGAGTCTATATTTTCATTAGTAAGAGTTATTATATCAATTTCTTCAGCCATGACCTTCCCCCTCCATTATTATCAAATTAATTTTAATAATTAAGATAGTTTTTGGCATTCAGGGCACAGGTACGATGATGAACCCAAAACATTAATTTTGACAATTTTAGTCCCACATCGTTCACATTTCATATCCTTACTGTGTTGATCCATTTTTCTAATGTATTTACCCTTTTTGCCAAATAAATCATGTTCATTAGAACTTCCACCTTCTTTCACTGCTAATTTTATTATTTTAATTATGTTTTCATATAATTTCTTCTTTTCATTAGGGTTTAAAGTGGATATTTATAAAAATAGTATGAAATTGGAAATTAAAAGAAAAGAACTAGAAAAACAGAAAAAAATGACCATGTCGTTTTTAAAACGAAAATAAATCAAAAACAAGCCATATTGTAAATTAAATAATAAATTAAGCGACTAATCTATTTGAAAAAAGAAGAAAGGGAAAATTATTCTGTAAGATCATAAAGAATCTTCATGGCCTTGACAAACGGTGGGTTACCAGCTGTTAAAAAAACAACTCTTAATACATCAACAATTTCATCCCGGGTAATATCAAATTCTTTCAATGCACTCATCATTTGCTTTTTCATTGCCCGATCATCAGAGGCTGCAGCAGTTATTCCCACAGCAATTAACTTTTGAGTCCGGTAATCCAATACCTTCCCAGAATATGCTGCTTCATTTAGTTCAACAACAGCTTTAAAAATGTCAGGATAGTCCTTTCTAACGTGTACCATTCCTTTACCGTAGAATACATCTTCTTTCATCTTTTTACCACCCGATATTTGTTATTATTTATTTTTATATTAATCAATCCATATATAATTTCCGAATATAATATAATATATGAGCATTGGTATTTAACACGAAAATGATCTAATAAATGAAAAAAATCTGCTAACTTTCCGAAAATTTGTCAAAAAAAATCTAAACAAAACTTTTNAAGAGCATACAATCCTATTTTATAAACTAAACTAAAGTAACAATGAAAAAAAAATATTTTGATGCAAAAATATGTGGCTAAATAACAAAAATGAAGGTATTGATGGGAAGATAAAAACTTAAAACAATTTCTTTAATATTAATTTCTATATACTTTTTGAAAAAAAAATTATAATCTGTTAAAACGAATATTTAATGCGTTGTATGATTATAAGGGTCCTTTATCTGGATGTCCTTCCCTTCTCCCCATACCTCCCTCTTTTTCCAGAGATCCTGGTTTGAAGAACATTTTTATCAAATTTTGGGCGTGTTCCCTTGCACGGTTATCTGCCAAGAATTTTAGGTCTTTTTCATCTGCACCCTCATCTTCATGGACAAAAACTTCCAGTATATGAGTGTTGGTCAATAGTTGTGCTTGTATAAGTCCAGTTGATGCTTCATGGGCACAAGTTTTATCAATCTTTTCAGGTCCTGGCATTCCCAGAGCCATTACCACTTCACAGCCTTCCTCTTCAATAAGCTTTTTACAAGCCACTGGAAGGTCCTTAACTCCAGGAACTGTCCTTCTGATAATTTGGCTATTGCCCACACTTTGTTTAATCTCATCAATGGCAGCAGAGGCCATGTCATAACGGGCAAAGGTAGTGTCGCAGATTCCAATTTTCATGTTATCACACCGAAGAATTTAAAGATAAATTTATCATCTTTGCATATTTATGTCTGTTCTGGTTTTATATGAATATTTTGTAAAAATAGCCATTAATATTATAAGATTCTGACAATAGGAAAAAAACTTTTTTAACAAAATTTATTAATAATTAAAAAGTAAAATATGACAAATGGTCTTTTAAAGGAGTAAGGAGGAATTATTTGAAAAAATATATGATTTTAGCATTGTTTTTTTGCGTTATTATAGCAGTCTCTGGATGTACCATAAATGGCTGGGGATCTGGAAATGTGATAACCGAAACAAAAAATGTGAATGGAGTTAAACAAGTCTCATTGGAAGGCATTGGAAACATTGTACTGCAACAGGGAAATCAAGAATCCTTACGTATTGAAGCCGAAGACAATATTATGCCTCACATCCAGAGCAAGGTGGAAGGTGACAAACTTACCATCACTTATGACACCAACACCCCCGCACCCACTAAAGATGTAACATATTACCTAACAGTGAAAGATTTAAATTCCATTAGTATTTCTGGTGCAGGAAAAATACAATCGAACAATTTCAAAACAAACACCCTTGATATTATACTTAGTGGGGCTGGAGAAGGGAATTTAGCAGGTTTAAATGTGAAAAAACTAACAGTAAATATGTCTGGAGCAGGAAAACTAATTGTGGCAGGAAAAGCCACTGAACAGACTGTCACCATATCTGGAGCTGGAGATTACCAGGCAAAGGAATTGGAAAGCAAAACTGCAACTATTACCATTGATGGTGCAAGTAACAGCATAGTTAACGTTACAAATGTGCTAAATGCAATCATAAATGGGGTAGGGAACATAGAATATACCGGCAATCCAAAAGTGAATAAACAAGTCACTGGAGGAGGCAATATCCAGAAAATAGCGTAATGAAAAAAGACATTAGATTGTTTTGCCAAAAGAATTTACAAAAAAAGTTGATGAAAAAGTGATTTATGGATTGTGGAATTAAATCTACAATCCAAATGATTTCTTTAAAAGTTCCACATTAACTGAACCTGCACGGAACAATTCACCAGTGGTTAAATCATTGATAACCACCTCTGCAGGTGCAAACATACCCTTATCTATCTGATAGAAATCAAAATTCGCTTCTTTAAATACATCGTAAAATGGTTTTCCATATCCATCTGCAGCTGAAGAGGGTAATTTCTCAGCTAATGATTTTATATCATCCCTAGTTTCGGATTCTATGTAATAATAAGTCCGACCACCAAATAAAACAGCATCGTTAGTTTTACCCATTGCTTTTAACCCATCTGGATCCACAGGAGCGATGGGTGCTATTCCAGCAGCATGTTTAACCTTGTTAACATCAAAGTGAAGTGCTTCTAACATTTTGTAGGTTCCGTTTTCAACAACTCTGCCAGCTATCTGTATAGAACCTACCAGAGAAGATGTTGGAGCTACAAGAACAAAGACATTTTCTGGTTGAACTTTACACTCCTGGGCAATGTAATCAGTGACATCTTCGCCAGGGAGCTGATCAGCCTCTAAGGTTAAAATTGCTATATCAGCTTCGTCCATGTAACCGATTTCTTCATAAGTTTCTTCAGGTTTTAGGGCTAAAGCCCTGGCAGGGCCAGAACCAAGGGCGAAAAAGTCACCAACACTCACTGACCATCCTGCTTTCTGTGATCCCAATGTTGAAATTGCGGGTTGGTGTGTTTTTATCTTCACGGATGGTAGGGCAAAGCTTTCCGATAAATCTCCAGGAATGGATATTCCCACTTCAGCCAAGCCACCAAGACAAACTTTGGTGTAGAGTTCTCCTGCTTTGAAACTTCCAGTGACATTAACTCCCGCATCAATAACAGTGGACCCATTTTTCAACTTATGAACTGCAATATTAAGGTCTTCTGCATTCTCAATCATTAAATCTATTGTTTTTTTGGCTTCTAAATTGACACTTACCATCTGATCATCTCCAATGAAAGTGAGTAAACTTGGCATTCAAGGAATCATACTAATTGTATTACCCATTACCAAATGTTTTCTATTAAATTCTTTTAATTCCTCGGGATTTTTAAGCTTTTTTATTTGTTGATACCAAATAAGTTTTCAATAGGGTTTATTCCCCGGGCTTCCTCAAAATTAACCTCATATATATGGGCGCTTATGGAATGTATGGTAAGAGTGCCAACTTCCACTCCCACCTCCTGAGCAACGTACTGGGAAAGTCGGGTTAGTCCAACAGCATTGGGGAACCAAGCCCCATATATATCATGGGAACGCCAGAGACCTGTGGTGTGAAGTTCACCATTTCTGATCTTGAAATCTACCAATATCATGCACGGTACTTCTTCCTCTTTGGTATCGGTTGGAGGATCCCATGTAACAGATGTAGCCCTCCTAGATTCATGACAATTTTCAAGGCGTCTTATGGATTCTGCTATCTGGTCTATGTCTTGAAAATGTTTCCGGAGGCGGTTTCCATAGGTGTAGACAAACCCCTTCTTATCGTTACTTAAGAATTGTTCTGCATAAATCTCGAGTTTTTCACCACTCCAAAAGTAACCCGGAGGAATATCTAGTTTAAGTGGGTTTTCCACGGAAACTAAAGTATTGCGAAGTTCAATAGTTTTTGAACCCCTTTCATCTGTAATTTCAGAACCTTCCTTAATTATTTTTTTAACTAGAGTTTCCCATCCGTTTTTTATTGTAGGGGCTTCGATTAGGATAGCCATTTAACTGCCTCCGTCATGTTTTTAAGTTTTTGAAAAGCCACCTCCTGAGGCAGCATACGCATTCCGCAGTCTGGATCAACAATCATGTTTTCTACTCCAATGAGTTCTACTCCTTTTCGGAGGTGTTCATGAATTTCCTCCGGACTTTCTACTTTCTCGGTTTTGGTATCTACTGATCCAAAACCAACTATCTTTTTAAGATTTGTGGTTTCCAGAACTTCAAGATTTCTCTTTATTCCCATAAATTCACAGTCAATTATATCCACTGGAAATCTCATTAATTTTCCAAAAATTGAGGTCACATCTCCACACACGTGCATTGCCAAGGGGACTTTCAGACCATTAACTGTGATTTTGATGGCCTTCAGGGCCGTGGAAATGTCAGCCATTCCTGTGGAAAGGTAAGGTTCGTCAATTTGTATTACTGATGCACCATCCCCTTCTAAAAATTTAGCCTCTTTATTTAAAGCATGTGCTATGTCCATGATTGCTTTATCTCTACTGTCAAGATCATAGAAACTTTCCATACGTGAAGATAAAATAAGAGTAGTGGGACCAGTTATGACTCCTTTAACTCCGTTGGCGTCTTTAAGAATGTTACCATCAATGATCTTTGCACCGGCCTTGAAATTATTGGATGTGTTTTTTGCAGTTTTAAGTGCAATTTTAAGATCATTTGAACCAATAGAGTAATTTNGGGGGAGTATTTTCCCCTTTATTTTGGAAGTTCCCTCTTCCCAAGCCATTCCTGNTATTTGGCTGGAAAAAATTTCAATCATGTCCCCTCGAACTTGTCCCGTGGAAATTATGTTTATTCCTGCTAATATCTGCTGNTCTACTGCAAATTCTACTGCAGCTTGGTACGGGTCATAATTACCTAAAAAAGATGAAATTTTAGAACCAAATGATGCTGGTTTCCGGGGTGGGGATGGATAGCTTCCAACTACAGTTGTTAACATGATACACCTCTTTGAAGTACTTATTTGTGGCTGTTTCATGTGCTCATATTATAATATGTAATTATCTGAATATGGTTTTCCAACATATATAAAATCAATTGGATAGGCAGTTTTTGGCTACCTTCATTTTATTAATAAAATAATATAAAATAAGTTAGCTAAGAGATTGGTTTATATTGATATGTGAAAGATTTTTTGGGAGGGATTGTTCATGGAATTTGTAGACTGTGTGAAATTTGCCAATGAAAATCCTGTTGCTTGGTTAGCTACAGTTGACGGGACCCAACCCCGTGTGAGGGGTATGGGAATGTGGTACGCTGATGAAACTGGTTTTTACTTCCAAACAGCTACCATGAAGGATTTGGTAAGGCAACTTCAGGAAAATGGCAATGTGGAGTTCGCTTTTTTTAAACCTGACGAAATGGTTGGAACTATGTTAAGAGTTTCTGGTGAGATTGAATTTTTGGATGATGTTGAAATTAAAAAGAAGGTTTTGTCTGACCGACCCTTCTTATCTGAATTTGGCCTCACAGCCGAAAGTCCAGAACTAGTGATCTTCCGTGTTTCAAAGGGTGAAGCCCATTTTTGGGATTGGGAAAATAATTTAAATCCAAAAGATATTATAAAATTTGGATATGACAGGGACTGATTTAACTAAAAGGAATATTAGAAAAAGTGAGATTTTTTTTGTCGGGTATTTATTTAGACTAAAAAAATAAAAAAAAATAGGACTTGATTAATCTATCCCTACAGCCCTAATCTTCTCTCTTTCTTCAGGAGGTACGGGTATTTCCACAGTTGCTGATCCATAGCATGGTTTAGTGTAAGGTAGCATTATGGTGCCCTTTTCTTCGTTTATACCTATTGGTACTGGAGGTATCCCAATAATGCGAGCCCCTACTATTTTTTCTCCAGGTTTGACATGAACCACTTCCGGGGCGTTTTCTTCAATAAAAAGGGCGCAATCCTTGAATCCTGATCGGGTCATGTGAATTTCATAGTTTTCAGACTCACGGAGGTAAGTTTCAAGACAAAACATTAATTATCCCCCTCAATTTTTTTTCCCATATCATCTTTTTTGGTGAGTTTATCCAGTGCTCTGTCCAGCCGTACCCTTAAAGGTGTGGGATTATGGTAAGCTCTGGCTGAGACAATATCAGCATTTGTGTTTTCCATAACTGAATTCTCATAGTGCTCCAGTTTTTCAGAGTCCTTGTGGAAAACTAGTGCTAGACTTTTAGTATTGAGTATGTGATAAAATGTCACAAAATAACTAACCGCAGCATCTTTGTGTACGAATCCTAAAAGTAAATCATAATCTCCCTCTTCAAGCCCATCAAGACAAGTTTCTATGTCGATCTTATTTTTGATATAATGTTCCTCAGGATCTGATACTTCCAGCAGTTTTTTTGCCGATGGTGTGCTGGCCACATCCACCTTATAGCCCATGCCTATCAGTTTATTAGTAGCATACACAGCTAATGGTGTTTGAGATGGTGATTCTGGACATCCTAATAATATAATAGCTTTTTTCACAAATATCCCTCATTTAGTTTAGTCAACCAAACATTCCAATATATATCANTATTCTTTTAATACAACCACATGACCAAATATCAGCGCACCTATTATAATAAAAGTGAGAAGGGCTGTACCATTTATGGAACGATTCATCAAAAATAGCCCCATGATTGCTTGAGTAATAAAAGCAGTTAAAGATCCTATTAGCAGTGCTTCCCTCCCTAAACAGCTTTTTTCCCCGTTTTCTCTCTTTTTCCGGTATTTTCGGAGTAGGTTAAACCCAAAATACATGATAAAGATACACCATAACAGTAAGAAGATTAAAAATAGGTATCCAAAATCGAAGGCCATGCCGAATATTCCGGGCAGCATATAATCAATAACATCCTTCTTGGTTACTAATATTCCATAAAAAAGGGGAAATGGCAAACTGAAAAATGTTACCAATGCCATTGGAAGCGAAATGTATCCATCTGAACCCCCATGGCAAGCATCCTGCCAATAACAGGACCCAAATTTATGTCCAGTTAATGTTGCATTCTGTATGACCATTTTTATACTGGGCACTGAAAAATTTTCAATACGTGAAATCCTGAGTAAAGGACTAAAGATGCTCATATCTAAAACCCTTGAAAGGAATTCCAAAGATCCGAAACCTATGATGGCTGCAACAACCACAAGAACTATCCTTTTAACTGTAAACACAGATTTTTGGCGGAATGACTTGGATATGATGAAAAATCCTATGAAAAGTCCCAAGAACCATAATAAAAGGAATGATCGGTGCATTAATCCTCCGACAATGGTTATGAAAACTATAACTCCATACATGAATATTTTTAGACCCCTGGTGTTAATTCCTGAATCTTTCATTATTGGCAGAGCCGCCATAATAGTTACAACGGCTAATAAGGCTAGTGGTCCGTAAGGATGGGTGAATTCCGAGTGTGTGAAGCCGGGAATGAATAAAAAGACTGCATCGACTCCAAACATCAAAGCAAATCCTGCAGAAATGATCATAGCCACTAAAAGAACAATGTTTAAAGATAGTGGGCCTAGATTCAACAAAAAGAAAATCGCTATTTGGATTATTACTGCAATTTCAATAATGTACTGCAGGTGATTCTGAGCAATTAAAGCCATTTATATTGATCCTCCAATTTGGATTCTATTAATGCAAAATTTAAATTATGAGAACATTTTAATCCATAAAAAGCATTTTAATAGTTTGCTATTTTTTCTTTTCACTTTTTATTTGATTTAAGATGAATTAATAAGTAATACGTTCAGTAAAGGGGGTAATGGCATTTCTATGTTTTATATATTTTTATAGAATACCTCTTTAAAAGCTTTGTGAAATTTGGATCATATCTCCAAATTAAGTTGATAAAAGATGCAACTTGGCCCAGTCTGAACCATCATTAACTTTAAATACCTCAAAATATAAGTGCTATAAAGGGCTGGTAGCTCAGGTTGGTAGAGCGTCGCCTTGGCATGGCGGAGGCCCCGGGTTCAAATCCCGGCCAGTCCATTATTAAATTACTATTTTTTCCAATTAATTCCCCTACAATTCCATTATGACAATCTAATAAAATAAATATTTGGAAAATAATAATACAATAAATCGTTACCAATCCATTATATAGTTATAGATTAAAAATTTTTGATGTTGTCCATTTTTTAGTTGGTAGCAAATTCTGTATTATTTTTAATNAATTATATATCATTTTTTTTATTGTGGTATTTAATCTTAATTTTCAATTTTGAAGTAGTAAAATTAATATATGGGTGAGAGTAGATTAATTTACATGCCAAACATAAAACAACCTACTCTCTACGATAGTATTGCTTCTAAACAATATAAACTTTACGATTGGTTAAATTTAAAAGACAAAAACATGGAATTAATAACTGAAATATATCATGACCCTCTAGAAACACTTAAAAATAGTAAAAAAGTATATAAAAATCATGATAATAGTTATAGCGCCGTAAATCCTGTTTGCCCAAAATGTAACTCTAAAAAATTCATTAAATATGGATTTAATGAAAAAATCATCCATGATAAAGAAATCAAACCATTTAAAATAAGATTACAACGTTATAAATGCATAAAATGTGGCATATTTTACCAAACAAAACTAAACAAGAATTTAAAACCTGGTTCAACTTATAATGAAGAAATAAAAGAGAATCCAGCTTTAATCAACAGCTTACAACATGTTTCGCTACGAAACATAGCTAAAATCATCGAATTAGAATGGAATAAAAGGCCTTCACCACAATCAATCAAAAACTGGCTAACAAAAACAATTAAAAAGAAAAATAAAACCATTACAACATTTTATTCAGGATATTACAACTACGACGAACAATATGTCAAAATTAACGGCCAATGGATGTATAGATTAGCATTATTCGACATAAAAAACAATATCCTAGTTCAAGAAAAAATAGTAAAACAATTAAATCCACGGACAGTAAAAAAGTTTTTAAAAGAAATTAAAGCACAAATCCCCATAATAGCAATAACCACAGACTCTAAACCATATTACAGAAATATAATGGATAAATTAAAGATAAAACATCAATTATGCATATTTCACGTCAAAAAAGAGATAAACACTTGGATAAAAAAATATAAAAGAAAAAACAAAACACATACAGAAGAATTAAATCAAATTAACAATTATAAAAACCAAATATTTGAAATAATAGACTCACAAAACTATAACACAGCAAAAAAGTTATTTTACAAATTAAAACAACAAATCAACAATATCCCCTATCAATTNAGGAAAATAATAACTAAAAAATTCCTAGTACACTTTNATAGATTCGNAAATTACCTAAAAGACCCAAATATCAGTAAAACCAGCAATAAAATAGAAAACTACTTCAGAACAACTTTACCTAAAGCAATAAAACGAATATTTAAAACAACCCACGGGCTTCAAGAGTATTTAACACTACAAAAAGAAAAATGGGACAAATCCCACAGAATAAATAAAAACAACTAAAAAATGGACAAACCCGAGATTTAAAAAAAAAGTAGATTATCCTATTTCATACAAAGCTTCAAATCTTATTTTTATATTCTCAAAATATTCTAATGGATGATATTATTAGCTATTTAGCTATTTTCTAAAGAGGCCTGCAAGTATGGGATGAAAGAGGCCTTTCTGGTGCAACAGAGCACTTTCNAAGTGATGAACATGAAGTTAGTCTTTCTGGNGAAGTTGATAGGCAATTGGAAACAGATCTAGAAACTGGTCGTACTGATGGTGAGGAATGCCACCTAGCAGGTGAACAGGAAATAAATCTGACTATATCGGGAGACAGCGGTTTAATAGGTGAGAGTGAAATGTCCTGCTTTGAAATGCTAGATAATGGCCTACAAGATGGGAATAAGAAATTTTTAGGATAACAAGAGTATGGCCTTTTAGGTGAACATGAACGATACATTTTTGTGTAGCTAGATAATGGCCTTGTAGGTGAAATTAGAACATCATCACAAGAATTCTCGGAATAAACATATCCTCCATAAAAAGAATCAACTGCTTTAACCTCAACATAACCCTGATCAGATTTTAAACTAGCATTGGAAACAGGATTAATATTAATGGAGAGAACTAAAACTCCCAAGAAAACAAAAAATGTTAGAAAGGCTCCTTTTTTAATCAATTTCTCTGCACCATCCTTGAATATCATTATTGGGTTTTAATCAAAATATCCGGAAAATTTCCACTACCAAAACCATTCCACTATAATGTTGTTATATCTATACTGTTTTAAATAATCTGTTATACCAATACGGGTTGTTATACTAGTATAAAATAAACGATGATTCAAGGATTTTGTAATAATATAACAGCCACTGCAAGGTAAATAGCCAATGTAGTGATATCCGAAAAGATAGTGGCTAGTGGGCCAGTGGCCAATGCTGGGTCATAGTTGAATTTTTTCAAAATCAGCGGAGCGAAAGTGTTAATGGCAACTGAGGCAATAATACTCAAAAAAAGTGCGAAAAATATGATAAGCCCTAATGTTATGTTTTGACGAGTTACATAGGCTAAAATAGAAGCAAACAATCCTGAAACTGCTGCCAGAGCAATGGCAACAATTATTTCTCGAGTCAGATATCTTCGTATGTTAAGTTGGGTGTCCAATGCCATACTACGAATAATAAGTGCTTCAGTCTGGGCTCCGGCAGCATCACTCATATAGACCATAACTGGAATGAAACTAGCCAATGCAATAAAACTGGCCAAAAGCTCTTCGAATATGGCGATCAAGGATGCAGCTAGAATACCGCCAATAACTCCAATAATGAGCCAGGGAAGACGGGACTGGATCATGTGGGTGGCTGTTGAATTGATGGAAGTGTATTCCTCACCGACTTTATGAAAAATACCACCAAATTTGAAAATGTCACCTTCAACTTCGTGGTTAAAAATTTGTAAGATAGTGTCATAGGGTACTACTCCCAAAAATTTACAGTCAGCATCCACCACAGGAATAGCCTTCAAACCATTGGAAAGAGCCTGATACACCACCTTTTCATGATCAGTATTTTCACTAACAGTGACTAGATCTTTAATCATAATATCTGAAGCTTTCAATGTTTTATCCTGGTTTCGTAACATGTTCTTTATAGATATTACGCCTTTTAAAATATTTTCAGGGCTGGTAATGTAAATATAATCCATACTGGAGAATTCAGGGGAGTCATGGGCTAATCGTTTTTCAATTTCTTCTATTGTGTCATGGGCACTGTAAACTGGAACATTGGTTATCATGTTAAACCCAGCAGTCCCCTTAACATATTTATCTTGACCTTGGGTAGTGATTTGAATTCCTCCAAAAATTGGCTATGATTATGATAATTATAGATTAAAATATGTTTTGATAGCTACTTAAATGTGTTATACTATTTTGTTGTATCAGTATACAAAACAGCATGTTTTTAATCATATACTCAAATAAAAATGAATAATCGTGAATTATTATTTTCCGGATGATTTATCATTGATTTTCAATATTTAAAAGCGTGTTGAATAAGAATATACAAGAAATAGGTTTTAACAAAAAAAATGGCATCAACTGTTGTACCATTAAATTCACTTATTTTTTTAAAAAAAAGAAAAATAGGGAATATTTTACAAACTCCATTAATTTCTTTTAGAAGAGGAGAAGATTCCTCCCAACACCATCAATAAAGCCAGAACAATGGGCACTAATGGAGTTCCTGTTTTCTGCATCCCAATAGTTTTAGACAAGGTTTTAACACTTGCAGCCTCAACAATCACCACTTGAGCAGGGACCGGGGTCATGAATCCATCTAAAATAGCGTAGACATGTGCAATGCCTAATCCATCATTTGCTCTTAAAATCGTGGTAACGATTCCGCCTACTGTGTAACGAGTCACCTGTTTACTGCCTACATTTCCAATATCTGTGGTTAAGGTAATAGGTGTTCCATCAGGTATATGGCCTATGCTGGATGTGTCCTCTCCAANGTTGTTGTAGATCACACTGGCAGTCACCAGGGAGGTACCTCCAAATGCAACGTTGTGGGGGTTTGCAGAAACCTTTAGAACCAACCATTTAGACGTGTCTGCGAAGTTATTTGGGTCATAAATTGCAGATGGCAATGTGCGTGGGTCGTTATTGGAACCCCACCAGTTGTTAGTGGCATCGATGGGCTGGAAGATACTATTTTGACCATCACCATCTTGACGGAGTCTAAGTGTATTCAAATACAATCCAAAAGGAGTATTGCCCACAATCCGGTTGACGTTTATTTTCAAAATAGGTGAACCCGCCGCTGCACTGGCAATTGGGAAGCAATTGATGTAGATTGCATTACCACTGTTGTTGATGAAGTTGTTTCCAATTAACTGTAATAAAGTTACGCTAGAAGCAAATACTGCACCACCATGATCACTGGTATCTCTGTTTCCTGTGAAAGTACTGCCAGTAACAGTTAATGAACTACCATACTGAGTGTAGATTGCACCACCAGAGTCATTGGGTTTTGCTTCGTTGTTTTCGAACAAACAGTTTGTTACTGAAGTAGTTCCAGCGTTATATATTGCACCACCTTCGAAAGCTTTGTTGTCTTTGAAGTTACAGTTAATTGCATTTAAAGTAGCAGCTGAATCAACATAAACTGCGCCACCGGCACATGTATCCCCATTTTTGAGAGTTAAATCCTTTAGGGTTACAGTATATCCATCACTGATTCTGAATATATTATCCAAACCTTTTGCATCAATAATGGTCAATTCTTTACCTGCACCCTTGATGGTCACATCTTTTTGGATATTTATACCGTAATCTTTACTGACTCCTCCTTTATCCTGATTATAAGTTCCCGCTGCCATGTGTAATGTTAGTGAAGTACCACTAAGAGCGTCAATACCTTTTCCAACAGTTTCAAATGGATTGTCAATAGTTCCAGTACCAGTGTTGTCATCACCATCAGGAGATACATAAACCTCAGACACTCCATTTGCATAACTTGACCCGGCAAGGGCCAGTGCCAATAAAAATGTAGCTATAAACAAAATAGATTGTTTTTTCACGATTATCACCTCCGGTTACAGTTTTAAATTAATTAATCAAATGAAAAATCAATGAATTTTTCCTGTAAGAGGTGATTCTGTGGATCCAATAGAAAAATAAATAAGGTATTATTGCACACCCTCCCCTGTAATTTACTTGCAAAATGTTTTATCTGTGCAATGAAAGTAATTACATACAATTATTTGTAATTATTTGTAATTAAAACTATTGGGAATAATGTTCTATCAACCAAATTAAAACTCAAAAAATAGTTTTTAGTTGTTCTTTTTTACTTTTCAATCCCATTGCTAAAATAGTCATAGTAATAGCTACGAATCCCATTAACACAAAAGCAAATTCATATCCTCTCAGCAGACCAGCATAAGAACCTATCACCGCACCAATAAGAGCCCCACCTAAAAGTTGACCCGCACTGGTAATAATGTTTATCAAAGCCTGGCCCGAAGCTCTTTCCTTAGGAGGGCTTTCAACCAGCATAATATAACGTGGCGGAGACCCAATGGCAGTGCTCATACCCACACCAATAAGTACAGAAGCAAAGATAAACATATTAAATATTGTGGAGTAAATGCTAAGTAAAAAGAGGCCGATTATCATTATAAATGCTCCTGTGAGCATTATATTCCTAGAACCAAATTTATCCAGAAGTTTTCCAATAATGGGTGCTCCAATAGCCATGGTAAGCACAACTGGTATTAACATCCAACTGGCATCTGTTGAGTCCAAAGATAAAGCCACAATAGCAAATGAGGGAATAAANACGGTGGACGCCTGAATCAGTCCAGTGCCCACCATTATACTAGAAACAAGTTTAACNTCCCTACTACGGAANAGATCCACCTGAATTAGNGGATTNTTAGTGTTCAATTCTACTTTTAACAGCACAGGGAGTAACACTAAACTTAAAACCAGGAAAGGCCAGACTGACAATGAAAAAATGCTGCTAGCGAAGTTATTAGTGTCGATCTGGTTAATCCCATAAGCTAAACATGAAACAAACAACCCTAAAATAACAATACCAGGCCAATCTAAACGAATGTCNGGATTTTTAACAGATCTAGGGAGAATGTAAAAGCTTCCCAACAAAACCACTATAGAAATAGGAATATTAATAATAAACAACCACTTCCAACCATAATCCAAGAGTAAACCGCCTAAAACTGGTCCAAGAACACTGGACAAACCCCAGACAGAGCTTAAAATTCCCAAAGCCCCGCCTCTTTTTTCAGGAGGGAAAACATCCCCAATAAAAGCATTGGCCACCGGGAAGATACCCCCAGCACCCACACCCTGAATAGCCCTACCAAAAAGCACCATTTCAAAGGAAACCGATGTTATAGTTATAACAGAACCTAAAGCAAATAATAAGATGTCAATCATATAAACCCATTTTCGACCATACATATCTGATAATTTAGCCATTAAAGGGGTTCCTATCATGAAAAATAGGATGTAGATGGTGAAAACCCAGCTTAACAATCTTTCATTAACACAAAAATCTGTTCCAATAGCATGTAATGCAGGACCCACAATACCAATATCAAGGGATCCCATAAACACACCTACTAGTAGCAGAAGCAGTATGCGAATATTAGCTTTAGATTCCATAAACCCATATTGGGTTTATTTATTTTAAAGATTTTCGCCAACTTTAAAAAAAATAGGGGTGCACTAAAAAAAGAAATAGACAATATAATTAAAAAGATACCTTCAATGAAAATTTAATCCATCTTTCAGAGTTTTAATAAAATATAACAGAACTG
>JGI24710J26742_10000203_pt1 | contig 55244 bp, 45 predicted proteins | sample BioPla2DNA2_FD_26742 | JGI IMG/M metagenome (IMG submission 26742) | reverse complement strand
GAAAATTTCAACTAATTAGCATAGACAACAGATAAAACGCAGATAACATAAAATCCCCGCCCCAGCAAGTCGGGGAGTTTCGCGTTCAGGCCCCTATACTCTATACGCGATAATATTTTCCTATCGGCCGGTTATCTAAATCTAATTGAATTACTTACACTTAATTTGTCATTTATATAAAAAATATTTAACTTTGGGATAAACACACGAATTTCATTCATTATGAACAACAAGGTACTCAAATCAAACGAACGCACGGCCGACTTGGCTAATGCCAAACGTTGCATCGTGCTATCCCCAACAGCGAAACAATACACCGCGCCCGTTATCGAAGTTGTAGAAATCGAATTGACTCAGAACATCCTCCAGGCAAGTGGTAATGCACCGGCTGATTTTGATGGTTATGATTGGTAAAACAAATTACACACGTATAAACGATAAACATATGAAACCGACATGATTAAAATAATCATTAAACACACTTGAAAATGATTATTTTGAACATCAAAGGTTCCATACACCGAAATGTAAAAGAATATAATAATCGTATGAAAAACAAAATTATTCTATGGATAGCATCGGCGCTCCTTCTTTTTGCCGGATGCATCAACGATGAGATTGTAGAAGAGCAACCGACACCGGAAGTGGAAGGAGGCACGCTTGTGATAACGGCATCCATGCCGGATGAATCACCCCAAACCCGTGTTAACTTGGCCCCCGAGGCAGGAACGAAGAATATTGTCGTTACATGGAAAGCGGGAGATGTAATACGGTTCTACTTTAAACAAGGTGAAAACTTTTCACCCACGTCAACTTCCGTTACCCTAATCGCGGAGAATATCTCCGGCGATGGGAAAAGCGCTACCTTCACCGTCACTGTTCCCGCAGATATTAACAGTGCGGCTGAATTTACGGTTTACGCTGTTCACGGGGCAAATAGCAAGCTCGAGGGAGGAATTGTTTTAATAAATGTTTCTCCCGGTGCATTTACACCTTTAAATCAACTCCAAGACGTACCCATTTCGGGTAGTGTTGATGTTACGCCTGGAAACCCAATCAACATCAGCTTCAACCATCTGGGAACGTTGCAATGTCTTACCGTTAAGAATACCTCCGCAACAGACTTCACGTTTACCCCCTCTTTAGTCAACGAGGGAGTAACGGATTGGTATTACACTGCGACCGCGGGGGCGATTCCCTATTTTAGACTAACAGGGACAGATGCGGGAACTGTAGCAAATTATAACGAGGATTTTACGCCTCCCGCTTCGACCCCGATAACCCTCGGGCAAAATAGTGAAATAGAATTGGCTCAATGGGTAAGGCCCAAGGCGGATTTATATGTCCCGAAAATAAAGTTGAATGCTCAACCTCCCGTGGGAAACACTATAGTTTCAGTTAACAGTAAACCTCAACGCACCTCTTACATGCAGCAAGGCAGGGCATATCATCTTTATGCATTATGGGATGGCAATTATCTCTATTTTGCCGACGACACGTTTACTCCTCCGGCTATTAATCCGCTCAGCTACGTTGCCAAGTATAACATAAATCCCGATGGTGACGGTTTCGTAACGGACCCAATTGCCTGCAACGTAAGCGGTTACTTTAATTTTGACGATGCCGGAACCAATTTTAGTGATATAACAATCGATAATGTACGGTACCACCTGCCGAGCATTGAAGAGTGGCAAGCTATTGTGTATCATGCCTGGGGTCCCATTAACTTCAAAAATGCGAATTCTTCTGATAATTATAATGAAAATGCCATAGTAAATGGCTCCCCTGTGACTTTTACCAGCGATTTCCGTGGTAACGGAGACGGCATCTCTTACGCGCTTCGCTATAAAGGTATTGCCAATATGTTGTCTGCCTGGCGATATGAGTATGTGAGCAGCGGTAATAACACCCATATGAAAATAACTTCGCGTAGCTTGCCGTATGGGTCAGATATAACTGTGGAAGAAATCGCAATACCCGAGTATTGGAATGCCAATAGCGAGAATGATGTAGTCCGTTACTTCCCCGCGAGTGGCTATCGTTACAGTGACGGCGGTTCGACATCTAATGTGGGTCGAGTAGGTTGTTTTTGGAGTTCGACGCAAGTAAAGAGTATGTATTTCAGTGATACTGCTGCACATTCAAGTTTGGGAACGAACAAAGGACTTGGGCATAGCGTCCGCCTCTTCATTTCGGATAATTAAGGACGTAGTTGAAAAATAGAATTAGAAAGTGTATTACCCGATAGCACTAATCCTAACAGGTTTTTAAGAACCTGTTAGGATTTTTTTAGTAGTATAAATGTAGTATGTCGCGGGCAAAAATGATGAAGCGTTATACCTATGGTATTGAATAGGTATTGAGATAATATCAAAAATAATTCCTGACTGCAAATTCATATTGCTCGATAAAAATCTGCTTCAATACCACGATATTATTTTGTTCATAGAACATAAGCATCGCTTTTTTATAGTCAATTGAATCAACTGTACGGAAAGATATGGAACAACAACCCCATGCTATCAAAAGTGCATTACAAGTAATTCTCGCCGTGCGCTTGTTTCCATCAGTAAAAGCCTGTATATATGAAAGAAGAACCAACGCGAGCAATGCTTTCTCGAAAACATCCTCTTTGCCATTTATTAATTTACAGGTGTCCTCTAAAGCTTCTCTAATCTGAAACTCGTTATCCAAAGGACGGTAATTCGTACCGGTTATACCAACGCGCCTTTTACGAATACCTTTGTTCACTCCTAATTCTTTAGTCAAAATCTCATGAAGCTCCTCAATATGTTTAACAGATATCTCTTTAAAATAGTCCGGATGTTCAAGCACATAATCTAAAGCATCCTTGTGATTGAGCAACATCACTGCCTCCTCTTTAGTCTTACCCTCTGCCGTCTGCTTCTCTTTCAGAAGTCTTTCGGTCTCAAGAAGAGAATAGGTGTTCCCTTCTATCTGTGACGACTTCCATGACAAATCAACCCCGAGTCGCTCCATCTCTTTATTATATTCGAGTTCAGACAATGTTTGCATATGACCTAAGAACTCAAGATGTGCAGACTGCAAACGTTCATTTTCTTTAGGACTAAAGAGATTAACTTTAGGCAAAACATCATTTATCAACTCGAAATTAAATGACTCATGGACTTCTCTGTCATCAATATCATTAATAAAATAGGCTTCTATATCCAAAGGCATCATCAAAAGAGCTTGTGGCGATAAAGAATAGCGAGTTGCCTTTCCCCTGCCTTCAACGAGAATCTCCCCTTTTTGCACACAGTCTGCTATGATACGCTTCAATGTCCTTTCACTGGGAGTGTCACTTAGAGCCCGGGCTATTTCCACCCTGCTTGAAGATGGATTATAGTGCAAAAATTGTAATATTTCAACCTCTGTTGTCATATCATGCTTCTTTAACTTAATATATATCTATTCGTCTTTCGGGACAAAAATAACCTAAATTTTAAAAATACGGGACAAATCAGCCGTTTTTTGTCCTGAATAGTGAATAATTTTGTCCCGAAAACCATTTTACACAATAATGAAGAATTTTTAGATCATATGGGACAGTTGGGCGTTTTTTTATGTGACACTTGGACTATGCCGTGGCGAGAAATTGCACCAGCTCGAAAAAGTGGACATTTTCAATCTTTATACATCCCTCCGTGTCTATTTTTGGGAGGCAATAAAGTAATTTCACGGGGTGGCAGGTTACAGCAGGGATTGCTCACGCAATTTGGCTATAAACGTGTCAGTATCTTTTTCAGCGATAGCCCGCTCGATGGCATATTCATTTATAAGCAACTGCACCAGTTCTTCCCTGTTTAACTCTCCCTTTTGAATCTGCTCCAGCAGGAAGGTTGCAGAGCTGTTTAGTTTTATCATTCTCATCATATTGAGGTTTTCGCCGCTACTTGGGATAATCACGCTGTCGTTCCCAACTTTTCGTACCACGCACCCCTCTTTTAGTTTCAGTTTCATACTCTATTATTTATATTTATTGATTATTTACCGGCAAACCCGTCGCCACACTGCCAGCACCACCCGGCGTACACCGTAAGGCTGCAAGCTTAACAGGTGAAACAGCTTCCACGCGAAACTCCCTTTGGTTACCTTCTTCTTGCCCCTGATCACCTCTACCGCCTCTGCGATGATATCTTCCCTTCGGCAGGTTTCAACGCCGCGCAGGTTGGCATCGCCCTGCAGGGTCACGGTGTGGGGATCATGCTTTTTTACCCTGTGCAGCACGTAGTTGCCGTTTGCCAACTTTACAAGCAGCAGGTTCCCTTTGGTTATCGAGTGGTTGTCGGTTTTCCGCAGCACTATTTTATCGATGCCACCCCTGATCAGGGGAAACATGCTGTTGCCTTTGCCCACGATCTGTACCCGATGCCCTGACGCTACCACCTCCGCCACCTCGTGAAACAGCACGCTATTGCTTACCGTTGCCCGTGTTATATTGTTCATAACAGAATGTTTTTGTCGGTCAGGAGCGATGCGGAGAGGGCTACCGCCTCCCGGTCGGGTTTGTTGCGGAGCCTGTAGACCGGTACCCTCTCGGCGATATCAAGCACCGTGGTTACCACCTGCTGCCTGTGGATTTCATCGGACTGCAACAGGGCGACCGACTGGAACAGCGGGGCGAAGGCCTCCGTACCCAATGGCCCGGTGAGGATGTTCTCGCTATGTTGCTCCAACTGCACGAGGGCCACCGTTTTTGCCGACACGTCGCGGTAGCAAGGTGTGCTGCCGCTCCAGGGTGCCCCGAAAACGCGCACTTCGCCGTTATCCATGATGCGCACGATGGGCTCATCGTCGTTTAGGAGGGAGCACCCCGGCACATGCTTGAGCCACAGCCTGCTGTGCGTGCTCTTGCCCGTGCCGCTCTTGCCCAAGAATACCAGAGCTTCGCCCCCTTTCTCGATTACCGAGGCGTGTAATTTCAGGGTCCGGTAGGGGGCCGATGCCAGCAAGAATGCGATACGAAGAAAGGCGATGGCGAAAAAACGCTCCCCCGGGTCGGTTAGCGACAGGTTGCACTTGTAGCTCCTTTTATCTGCCGAGACGAACATGACATATTCCACGCCATCGCGCTCAATAGCCACCCACGTGCTGCCTTCGCGGTGGTAGATGCTGAACATCACCCCATCGAGACACACCTCCTCGCTTGGCTCGCCGTCAGGTTTCTCCAGCTTCTCGTTTCCCTTGAAAAGCAGCAGGAGAGGCGACTGATCAGGTGGAGTGGGGCTTCCGGATCCGTGTACAACCCGAAACGGTGTAAAACTGGGCAACAGTCGAGCGGTATCCCCCGGTGAGGGGGTCTCTATGGCCATCAGGTGCCCCGCGATAGTATAGTATATTTTAGTCAATGCTTAAATCCAATTTTAAGTCGGTTGATGAGCTTCGTAAAGGGAAGTATGCCACAATGTTGCGGCGAAATGTCGGCAAACTTTATCGAACGCTTGATCGTGGTGACAAACGAGAACCACATGCCCGCCATCTTCTCATCCGGGCGCTTTTTCCCCGGCCTGTGAAAGCCGAAGTTGCCGCCCTCTAAGAGGTCACACATTACCTTATCCGCGTGGCGGTTGTTGGGTATCATCGGAAACGGGAATATAGCCTCCGGTGTCCCCAAGTAGTCAACGGCGATACGGGCGAACAGCTGCATGGGGTAGAGTAGGGCGAATTGCTTGGCGAGGCGGGTAAATTCATCGCCATCTATCTCCGCCTGGTGCTTGTGCAGAAACAGCACCCAGTCGCACACCTGTCGCAACCCCACGCCGAAGTTCACGAAATGGTGAAACAGGTGCTGGAACAGGAAGAAGGCGTTGAACGTCATGGGCAATACCGATACCGAAGTCTCGCCGTCGATATCCACGGTGGCGAAATCTCCTTTTGTCAAAATAGCTTCCTCAACCCGTGCAAACCGCTGGTTGTACCGCCTGTTGTTGAAGTAGGTGGTGTGGGAGTGGTTCTCCACCGCGATACCGTTGCGATCGTACTTGTAATGTACAACCCCGCCCGGTTCAATGTCAACGCCCTTTTGGGTAAGCCACTCTCTCGTTCGTTCGTAATCGCCTTTCTTATACAGGAGCAAATCGATATCGCCCGGGTTTCTCAGCAACGGCTCGGGGTAGTTCACGCCGTTGGCCAACCCTTTTAGTAAGAGAAAAGGGAACCCCGCCCGTGTGTACTCCTCCTGCAGCTCTTTCAGCAGGTTGATCATTACGCGGTTCGCGTTTTTCGTCTGCTCGATCACGGAGATAAACCGCAACGTTATATCGCTTGGGGGAAGACAGTCTGCAGGAAGCAACAATACTTTATCGGCAACAAGGGCTCTCACGCTCTGCCGTTGCGCCATAGAGGCTATCTCGTTCCAAATCGACTTGTCAATCCCTTCGAAATCACTCGCCTCGAGCGGGTGACCCCAAATAGCCGCGCTAAGCAGGCGCAGGAAGTGGGAGTTAGCAGGTTTCTCTATGGCTGACATCGTCACATTCTTTTTGTACAAATGTAATCACAAAACGTGCATTCTTTTCGCGAATCGTAAATAAATGGCCGCGCACACCCCGTATTTAATGCTTTTTAACAACCCTGTTTCATCATCTATTTATTTAGTTTTCGTTTCTCCATCTCTTTGTTCCGCTGAGATAGCCGATGGTTGTGATTATCATATATTGCTGTTGGAGCGAATAGCTTGATAAACTTTTGTTACCTTTGTGCTATTATAGGTACTTATCACTACAAGATATGAAGGCGACGCTCTCTTTTGCCCGCTCTATCACCCGGGGTTTTCGGCTCCGGATAGCACTAATTATCCTGCTGGGATTGCTGGGGGTGTTCTTTACGCTCGCTTTTGTCTGGTGCTCGAAACAGGTCATCGATATTGCCACCAAGGCACGGGAGGGCGAACTAATCGATTACGCCCTGCTGCTTATCCTGCTGATGGCCCTCAGTATACTCTTTCGCGTTATGGACATTCGGCTGCGGAGAATGACGGAGGTGAAACTGGGCAACGCTATCCGTTATAACCTGTTTTCGCAACTGCTCTACACCCGCTGGCAGGAGCTGTCGTTGCTGCATAGTGGCGATATGCTTACCCGGTTTATCAAGGATAGTGATGAAGTGGTGAACGTGATGGTTACCACGATTCCCCTTTGCATCGTTGCCGCCGCGCAATTTGTAGGTGCCCTGGTAGTGCTCTATATCTTGGACCCCATGCTGGCTATTATCTTGGGTGTCTGTTTGCCGATTATCGCCCTGTTCGGTAAAGGCTACTACCGTTTAATGCACAAGTATACACGTGAAATTAAAGAGAGCGAAAGCCAAATTACCGCTATGGTGGAGGAGAACCTGCTGAACCAACCGGTCATCCGCACCTTTGAACGTCAGGAGAGCGAGCTTGAGCGGTTGCAGGATTTGCAGTCGAGGCTGCACGGCAGCGTGGATAAGCGTACCGGGGTTTCGGTAGTTGCCAACCTCATCATGGGTGTCGCGTTTAACGGGGGCTACCTCACCGCCTTCCTGTGGAGCGCGTACGGCTTGGCAAAGGGTACCGTCACCTTTGGCGCTATGACGGCGTACATACAACTGGTGGGGAGGATTCAGCGTCCCCTGCACGACCTGATGCGGCTGCTTCCCACCCTTATTACCGCGAAGGCATCGATAGAGCGACTGATTTACCTCACCGGTTTTGCTAAAGAAGAGAGTGGGGAATCCACCCCCTTGCAGGGCAACGTCACGCTTCACGTGGATAGGTTGACCTTTGGTTACAAGGGTAGTGGCAAGCCCGTGTTGCATGAGTTTTCCATGACGGCTAAACCCGGTACGATGGTGGCGCTGACCGGGAGGACGGGCGCGGGAAAAACCACTTTCCTACGGCTCCTGCTCGGACTGGTTAAGCCCAACAGCGGTATTATCCGTATCACCGATGAGACACTCTCTATGGATGTTTCGGAACAGACACGCGCCAATTTCGTCTACGTTCCACAAGGTGGTTCGCTCTTTAGCGGCACGATACGCGAAAACCTGCTCCTAGGCGATCCAAACGCCGATGATACCATGCTGAAACAGGTGCTCACGATTGCTGCAGCTGATTTTGTTTTTGATATGCCGGACGGGCTGGACACGCTGCTGGGAGAAAGTGGAGGGGGACTTTCAGAAGGGCAGGCGCAACGTATCGCCATTGCCCGTGCGCTGCTGCGTAAAGGGAAAGTGCTGCTGCTTGACGAAGCTACCTCGGCACTCGATACCGAGACAGAGAAACGCTTTCTGAACAACCTGAAGGCGGCACTCAATAACAGGATAGCTATCTTTATCACCCACAGCGAGGAGGTGGCCAGCTTCTGCGACTACCGCTGCCACCTAACGCCCCATGAGGCTTGAAAGCAACTAGTCGGTGAAGGACTCCCATTACTTGCCGAGTTATTAGGGGTGCTACGTCGTTTTAAAATCGGGGTGAAAATTGGGGAATACATTAAATGCAAAAAAATAACCACCTGTATTTCGGGTGGTTATTTTAACAGATGGTTGTCCCACCAGGATTCGAACCTAGACTGACTGAACCAAAACCAGGAGTGCTACCATTACACTATGGGACAATCCTTATATGCTTCGTGAAAAGCAGTGCAAAAATAGAATAAATCCCTGCACCTTCCAAATATTTCAGGGACAATTTGTTCTTGAAGCCATTTTGCTCGGCTTCTGTACGGTGTTATAGAGACCTGCTACTCCGCGATCAGCAGGAAGTAGTTCTTCTTGCCCCGTTGCGCGAGGATATACTTGTCGCCAATCAGGTGGGAGTGGTCGATGGGTTCATCGAACGCTTCCAGTCGCTCTTTGTTGATCATCACACCACCCGCTTGTACGGTTTTGCGCATCTCGCCCTTGGAGGGGAATACCGCGGCCTCCTCGGTGAGCAGTTCCACCGCCGCAATGCCCCTTGCCAGTTTGTCGCGGGAGACGGTAAATTGCGGTACCCCCTCGAATACTTGAAGGAACGTCTCCTCGTCGATCGCACGCAGCTCCTTGGAGGTAGATCTGCCGAACAGGATGTTCGACGCGTTCACCGCCATCTCGTACGCTTCCCGCGAGTGCACCATCACCGTGAGCTCCTCGGCCAACCGCTTTTGCAGCGGACGCAGGTGGGGGGCCGACCGTTGCTCGGTCACCAGGTCCTCGATAGTCTCCTTGCTTAGCGAGGTGAATATCTTGATGTATTTCTCGGCATCCGGGTCGCTCACGTTTAACCAGAACTGGTAAAACTTGTAGGGCGACGTGTAACGGCTATCAAGCCATACGTTGCCGCTCTCGGTCTTGCCGAACTTGCCGCCATCGGCCTTGGTGATCAGGGGGCAGACCAACCCGAACGCCTCACCACCCTCCACGCGACGAATAAGCTCGGTGCCGGTGGTGATGTTGCCCCACTGGTCCGATCCGCCTAACTGGAGAATGCACCCCTTCTCACGGTAGAGGTGCAGGAAATCGTACCCCTGCAGCAGTTGATAAGAGAACTCGGTGAACGACATCCCTTCGCCCGCTTCGCCACTAATGCGCTTTTTCACGGAATCTTTGGCCATCATGTAGTTGACCGTGATATGCTTGCCAATGTCGCGGATGAAGTTGAGGAACGTGTACCCCTTCATCCAGTCGTAATTGTTTACCAGCATCGCCCGGTTGGCGATATCGCTTTCGAAATCAAGGAATTTCCCCAGTTGTTTCTTAATCGCTTCCTGGTTGTGACGTAAGGTCTCTTCATCAAGCAGGTTACGCTCCGCCGATTTCATCGAGGGGTCGCCAATCATTCCCGTGGCACCGCCCACCAGGGCGATGGGGGTGTGCCCCGCACGCTGAAAATGCCTGAGCATCATCACGCCCACCAGGTGACCAATATGCAGGGAATCTGCCGTGGGATCGATGCCCAGGTAGCCCGACGCCCGTCCTTTCAACAACGCCTCTTCTGTACCTGGCATGATCTCTTGTATCATACCGCGCCAGCGGAGCTCTTCAACAAAATTCATCATCTTATAAATTCTCTATCAATCGTTATACACGTTGCTTAAGGGTAGGTACACGTAACAGTACCGAACGATCTCTTTTAACGCTATCATCGTTTTTACCCCTGTGCCAGAAAATTACGCGAAGATAGTAAAAGAATCGCAATAAAAAGAGCGAGCTTTATCAGGCTCGCTCTTTTTTAAAACTATCGGTATCAAGTTGATCCCTGATGGCAATTATCTTAGGATCGACATGAAGTCTTGGTTCGTGCGGTATTTGGCAAACTCGAGGTCGTTCAACGCCCGGGTTGCGATACCTCGGTCACGTCCGATGGCCGTGCGCAGGTTCGCCATCACGTCGTTGAAGTTATTGGTACGCGACGCGATGATGGCCAGCAGGTAAGCGGTGGTTGCATCCGGGTTTTCTACGGCATCGAGCGTCTGCTTCGCCTTGTTGTAGTCCCTTATGAGGAGGTGGGCAAGTCCGGCGTTATTGCTCACGCTGTTCCCGTAGGCGTTCACGGCCTGGTTGTAATTCCCTTGCAGCAGGCTTAAGAGGCCCATCGCGCTGTCAAGTCCATCGGCACCGGCAGATCTACCCAGCAGCTCGTTGGCTTTCACCAAGTCGTTTTCCAGGATAGCGAGCAGTGCCTTGTTCATGTTCACCTCGGGAGCGGAGGAATTCACTTGGGCGGCGCGGTCGAACGATTGCGCGGCTTTCGCGTAATCACCCTGCTTGAAGAACATGGTTCCAATGTTGTTCCATCCCCTGTAATCGCTGGAGAAGTTGGCGGTAGCGTACTGGTAGATACGCTCTTTCACGGTCTCGTCGTTGGTGAGCGTGGACGCGTAAAGCAGCTCTTCAACGGTCAACTCTTTCGGGTTGTTATTCCAGGCAGTCATGATCTCTTCGTCTGACTTACCAATGATCTCGATGTTGGCGATAAGACGTGAACGACGCAGTTGAGGGAGAATGGTTTCAGCCAGGTCCTCGAACACGTAGGAGATGTTCTTGATTTCACGCTCACGGGTTTCGGTATCTGGGTACATCTCGAGTACGCGTAAAATCAGCTCTTTGTCCTGCAGGTTCGACGCGGAGACGAGTTGCCTAAACCCTTCCCAGTCCTGAGCCGTGTAGTGCGCGTAGACCTCGGTATCGATATTTCGTTTGCTCATCTCACCCTCTAAGTAGCGGGAGGTGTTTCTTTCGCGCTGTGCAGCCAGCCGTTCGTTATAGGAAAATCCGCCGTCGGGCGAGGCGTATGCCGATACCTCCACGTTCAGGTTCTGCTTGGGATCATTAAATGCCTCTTCCACGCGACGTTTCCATTCGGTTACGTCACCCTTGTTCAACTCGCTGTCGCGCAGGTTGGCCTGTTCAATAATGAACATGATACTGGCTTCCTGGACATCCTCGATAATGCGTTGGAAACCGTCTGGGGCGACTGATGGAGCGGTAGTTTTCGCATCGGCCAAGGCAGAAGTGGCGACAACCCCATCGGCAACCTTCAGGTCGGGTAGGTTAGACCGCTTGTTCTTAACCCTTCCGTCGAACCGCAGGTAGAGTTCTGACGATAACATTTCCGGAACGTAGTCAAATGTGGAGTTCATGGTCACGTTGGCTCCTCGGCTTTGAGGTACCGTTACTCGGTTCCCCGAGATCTTTTCACCTTGAAAACTGTAGGGTGTACCCATTACCTCCTGATTGTTCCCGTACTTGAGTACCGGTGTAATCGTCACGATGGCGTTCTTGTGGAACCATTTTTCAGGGAAGGTCCCATTAATGGTAACAGGGATCTTGTTCCCAACCGTTTCGATCGGTGAAGGAGTCACATTAAAGTTGTTTTGATCCAATGGCTTTAACTTGTTGCTGCATGAAGTAGAGAAAATAGCTAATCCTACGACCAGCAACACTGTCAAAATACGAGATTTTCTTTTCATGTTTTGTTATAATTAATTAATAAAATTGAATATTATCGTGTTATATCAAAGACTCTTGCGATTGACTTTTCACAGTTGCAAATTTACCTTTTTTTGTTTAATAAAAAAAGTCAAGAAGGCGATATTTATCATAATCTATGATAAAATATTGGGTCGGCCATAGATGTTGGATTAATATGAGGTTGTTAGCGGATGATTTGAAACCCCAGATTCGTCAACAATGGCGCTACCAACTTATCACACCCGGTAACGCGGTGTGCCGGGTATTCCCTTCTGAGGGGGTAGTGGGAGCGGAAGTGGTAGAAATCGCCGGGAACGGCTTTCAAGGCTTCCGTTTCCAGTGCCGGGTTGTAGGTGTGCCACACGGCCTTTTCAAGTTGCTGTGACGGTTCCACGTTGTGAAGAGAAACAAGTGGCTTCGTGGGGGCTGGAATCTCCTGGTACCGTGGGGCTACATCCAGTTGAAAGAAGTCGCTCAGTTGTTCCAGGCTCATCTTGGTGGCGTTCCACTTGCCATCCGCGCTGTACCCCGCGATATGGGGGGTCGCGATATCTACCAACTTGAGCAGCTCTAAGTCGATATTGGGCTCGTTCTCCCAGCAGTCGATAATCGCCCCGGAAACGTTCCCATCGCGCAGTGCATGGATTAAGGCACGGTTATCAACTACTCCTCCCCGCGCAGCGTTAATAATAAACGGTTGTCGTGCGGTGGCACTCAAGAACTCGCTGTCCGCGAGATGGTAGGTCTTGTGCTTTCCGTCCCGCGTGAGTGGCGTGTGAAAGGTGATAATATCGGCCTCCCGCTGAATGGTCTCAATGGGGGTGAACGCCGCTGACCCTTCCAGCTCTTCCCGTGGGGGGTCGTTTAGGAGCACCCTCATGCCCAGCTTTTCGCACGCGACGGCCACCTTGCTACCCACGTTCCCCACGCCCACGATGCCTATCATTTTCTCGTTCAGCTGAAAGCGATATTTCCGTGCCAGGTAGAGCAGGGAGGCGGTAACGTACTGCTCCACGGAGGAGGCGTTGCAGCCCGGGGCGGTGCGCCAGGCGATGCCTTGGGCATCGCAATACGCGGTGTCGATATGGTCGAACCCAATGGTGGCCGAGCAAATCAACTTGACCCGGCTACCGGCCAGCATCTCCTCGTTGAACCGGGTCACGGTGCGGACGATCAGCGCGTCTTTCTCTTTCACGGCATCCGGTGTGAATTGGTTGCCGGGCAGGTATTCCACTTCGCCGTACCGCTCGGCAACCCCTTGCAGGAAGGGGATATGGGCGTCTGCCAGTATCTTAATAGGATCTGTCTCCATAGGTTACGCGGATAACTTAGTTGTTAGTTGTGCTATTGGTTGTATTGTTGGTTGCTTTCCCTACCGTTAACTGCTTTCTCTGTCGTTGGTTGTTGCATGAACCGTTGGTTATTAAACGTATATCAGATTATCCTTCGCCTTGCAAGTACCGGTGCATCGCCTTGGCGGCCCTTCTCCCGTCGCCCATGGCCAGGATAACGGTCGCCCCGCCACGCACGATATCGCCCCCCGCGAAGATCATCTCGTCGGCGGTCTGCATGGTCTCCTCGTTGACCACGATGGTACCCCATCGGGTGATCTCTAAACCCGTGAACGACTGGGGAATGAGCGGGTTGGGGGAGACCCCCACGCTCACGATCACCTCGTCTACCTCCAGCCAAACGGTGTCGCCCTCGATGGGGATGGGGCGGCGACGACCCGACGCGTCGGGTTCGCCCAAGCGCATGCGCTGCAGCTCGGCCCGCTGTACCCGCCCCCGCTCGTCGCCCTCGTACCGAAGCGGGTTGTGCAGGGTAAAGAACTCGATGCCCTCCTCCTTCGCGTGCTTGACCTCTTCTACCCTTGCCGGCATCTCCGCTTCGGTGCGGCGGTAAACGATGGCCGCCTTCTCCGCGCCGAGGCGCTTCGCGGTGCGCACGGCGTCCATGGCCGTGTTACCCCCGCCGATAACAGCCACCCTTTTTCCCTTGTACACCGGGGTATCGCTATCCGGGTCGGCCGCCTGCATCAGGTTCACCCGCGTGAGGTACTCGTTGCACGACATCACGCCCACCAGGTTCTCACCGGGGATGTTCATGAAGTTGGGCAACCCGGCACCACTGCCCACGAAGATCCCTTTGAATCCCTCGTCAACGAGGTCCTCTTGAGAAATGGTCTTCCCCACGATGCAATTGGTTATGAACTTCACCCCCATCGCGCGAAGGCTATCTATCTCAACGTCGACGATCTCGCTGGGAAGGCGGAACTCGGGAATCCCGTACCGTAGGACGCCCCCCAGCTCGTGGAGCGCCTCGAAAACGGTTACGTCGTATCCCAGCTTCACCATATCGCCCGCGAAGGAGAGACCGGCAGGTCCCGAGCCCACCACGGCGACCTGAATATTATTGGCTGGCGCAGTCTCCGGGATGGATACCTGGCCACTCTCCCGCTCGTAGTCGGCGGCAAATCGCTCCAGGTGGCCAATTGCCACCGGCTCCTTGTTCAGCTTGAGCGTGTAAAAGCACTGGCTCTCACACTGCCGCTCCTGCGGGCAAACGCGGCCGCAGACGGCCGGTAGCGCGTTTGATGCTTTCAGCGTTTTCGCCGCTTCGAGGAACTCGCCGCGCTCGATGTTCTTGATGAACTTCGGGATATTGACCTCCACCGGGCAACCGCTGATGCAGGTGGGGTTCGCGCAGTCGAGGCAGCGGCGTGCCTCACCCATGGCCTGCTCAGGGGTAAGCCCCAGGTTCACCTCATCATGGTTGTGCCGACGTACCATGGGATCCCGCTCGGGCATCTGCACCCGCGGGATGGCAACGCGGTCCTTGTTCTTCAGCGATGTGCGCAACGCCGTGCGCCACTCTTTCGCCCGTTCCGTTTTTAAATATTCGCTCATACCTTATATTATCACCTATGTTTAATCGTACGCTTTCAAACGCATCAGCATCTCGTCGAAATCTACCTGGTGGGCATCAAACTCGGGGCCGTCGACACAAACGAACCGGGTCTGCCCCCCAACGGTTACGCGGCAGGCACCGCACATGCCCGTCCCATCGACCATGATGGTGTTGAGCGACGCCACCGTGGGCACGTTGTACTTTTTGGTCAACTCGGCGACGAACTTCATCATGATAGCGGGGCCGATGGTGATGCAGCGGTCTACCTTTTCCCGCTGGATGACCTCCTCCACGCCGGCCGTGATCAACCCCTTTTTGCCGTATGACCCATCGTCGGTCATGATCACCACCTCATCGGAATGCTCCCTTACCTGCTCCTCCAAGATGATCAGCTCCTTGGTACGCGCGGCGATAACCGAGATGACCCGGTTGCCGGCCTGCTTCATCGCTTCGATGATGGGCAACATGGGGGCCACCCCCACGCCTCCCCCGGCGCAAACCACCGTCCCGAATTTCTCGATGTCGGTCGCTTTCCCCAGCGGACCCACCAAATCGGTAATGTGATCGCCCACCTCCAAGAGGCAGAGCTTTTCGGATGACTTACCCACGCGCTGCACCACCAGCGTGATGGTTCCCTTTTCCACGTTGGCCGAGGCAATGGTGTAGGGAACACGCTCCCCCTTCTTGCCCACGCGGACGATCACGAAGTGGCCGGCACGACGACTTTTGGCGATTAGCGGGGCTTCAACTTCGAAACGGACCACCCGCTCAGATAGGTACTCTTTGGCGACAATCTTGTTCATGACCTTTAAATTTTCATTCAACCCTTGTATCGTTCACAAAAATACATTTTTTCACGCGGATTTTAAAATGAAACCGGATATGTTTAAGGTAATCATGGATCATCTTTGGAAATGGTGTGCAAAATCACGAATGATGTGTAAAATCACGAATGATGTTTGAAATCACGCGGGTGTGAAGGTAAATTAACTTGCTTTTTTGAGGGGAAAACGCTAACTTTGTGGCGCTTTGTTACTCGCAACTCAAATAAACCCTTGTTTTGATTGACTATCAGCGAGATACAAAGGCATGGGGTTGACTGGTTTTGACAGCGGGTAGAGGTGGTTTGTAAGCATGCAGTGCGTTGTCGGTTTGCACTTTAATCTCAAACGTCAAATCATTAACTGGCAACAATAATTACGCTCTTGCCGCGTAGCCGAAGAACAGTAAGCTGACGCTTAATCCCGTCACCAGGTGATGGGACAAGACATCGCCCGGGAGCTGTGACTCCGAAGCGTCCCGATCAGGCGGTGCAGGTAAATCGGAGATAGGATAGGGGAGGCTTCGGCCCCTTTCCGAAATTAAAGAAGCTAAGGAGCGGGTATGGTGGCTTCAGTCGCGCTCACTCCCTACAACCAAAATGAAGCTAAGCATGTAGAAAGCAGATGGCTTCCTCGTTTGGACGCGGGTTCGACTCCCGCCAACTCCACGGTACAGACTGAACAGTTAGAGAAGGGGGGTAAAGTGATGAATAAAAAAAGGTGTCTCTTAAAAAGACACCTTTTTTATTTTAGTATTTTTTAGCTACCCGATTTGCCTCGGCAAATTCCTCGCTTTATGTTATGGCGCGTTTTACTTTTCAGTTTGTAACACGCCTTACCTTCCCCTTCCAACTCCTTGTCGAACACTCCCTTGCCTGAAGTTAGTCACCTCTTTCTGCATGAAGTCGCGTTCTGCTTGTTGCGCTTTGAATAGTTTTTCAGGCGAGAGAACCTTCTCGAACTTCGGGGCGTACTCTTTATCCAGGGCGGCCTCTTTGACCTTTATCTCAACATCGTTTTCGAGCAACTTGCGGTACTCCTCATCAGAGATATTGTTGTTCTCCCTTATTTCCCTGAGTTTCTCCCGGTGCTTCGCATGCAATTCGAATTTTTTTTGGGTGAGTTCGTTGTTCAACGGGAAGTATTTGTCCGCCTCGGCTTGGGTAAGTCCAGCCTCTTTCTGGATGTACTCACTTTTTCTCTTCTCATAGTCCAACATGTTCATTCGCCGGTTTTCCTGTTGTTGGGCCAAAAGTGTTGATCCCAACGTGGAAAGCAGCAATAAACCACATAGTAAGATAACCCGATTCTTCATAACTGACCTTATATTATTGATAGACTTGATGATAGAGGTAGTCGTAATACCCGTCGCTCATCAGTTGATCTTCCAGATACTGGTAAAACTCCTCCTCGGTAATATACACGGTAGACCAGTAGCTATCGGATGCCGATTCTATGGTGGTCGGCACCGGGGCTTCTTTCCTCGATGACAAAATCCCTCCATCCTCCGGCGATTGGGTGACGAAGGTAATGGTGAAATATAGCCCGGCCAACATCGCGGCCAAGTAGACCCAGGGTCTGGCCTTTTCCCATAACGAGACCTTCCGGGGAGGAACGAACTCCTTCTCCGGTAGGCGGTACATTATCTCTTCGTTGAATCGCGCGAAATAATTCTCGGGTACTTTAAATGGATTTTCCCTGTTCACCTCTTGCAAATTGTTAAATTTAGTTTCCATACCTCTTTTGCGCTGTACTGTTGAATAGACTGAACGATAGATAAAAGGTTTAACGCGGTTCACTTAAAAATTTTTCAATTTTTTTAGTAGCGTGGTGGTAGGAGGCTTTAAGTGCTCCTACTGAGGTGCCTAGGATATCTGACATCTCCTCGTACTTCAGCTCTTTAAAGTATTTCATTTGAAAAACGAGCCGTTGTTTTTCGGGAAGAGAGAGGATTGCCTTTTGCAAGAGCAGTTGCGCCTCATCGCCATCAAAATAGGTGTCGCTCTCAAGCGTGTTTAGGAGGAACGTATCATCATCGTCCATGGAGACGTTATTCTGTTTGCGTTTTTTGTTGAGGAAGGTGATGCTCTCGTTGATCGCGATCCGGTATAACCAGGTGGAGAGCTTGGAATCGCCCCTGAAGTTATCAATATTGGTCCAGGCCTTAATAAAGGTGTCCTGTAAGATATCATCAGCGTCCTCGTGCACGAGCACCATCTTACGGATTTGCCAATACAGCCGCTCGCTGTACTCCGATACGACTGTCGCGAATGCTTGACGGCAGCTCTTCGGATCGCGTAGGGCGTTAATTAATTCTTGCTCGTTGGTCATTCCCATCCTGTTATTATACTGACGTTAACTCGCATCCCCTTTTTCAAACCATATCACGAAGTTGACCGCGGCATCGGGATTCTGTTGCCACCACTCCAGCGATTCGGGGTAGTAGGAAACGCTGATGTAGCGACAAAAGGTGTCGTAATAGTTTGAGTTGGAAATCAGGGAGAAAACGGGCACGTAAAATGTCCAGAGGATACCCTCTTTGTTGTCCATGCTCTCCTTTTCGAGTTCGCTTATAAAGGCTTTGTTTACCGTCTTGAAGATCGTGAACTCATCCATGGTTGCATCCACCGCCTTGAGCGAGTCGATCGTGGAGGTGATGACCCGATGGACCGAGCTATGGTCTAAACTGCTTTGGCTGCTCAAGAGGGATGAAGTGCCGGGGTTGGGTCTGTTTACCGTATCACCCCGTGTCATCTGCAACTGGGTGAACGAACGCTCTATCGGCTCGTCCTGCTTCTTTATCCGCATGGTTTGCAGCATCTCCTCGAACGCGTTCTTGGAGCGGCGGCTATCGGGCTCAAGCAGGAGGAACATCTGGAACGAGAGAATGCTCTGTATCCATAATCCTTTATCGTTCAGTGAATAAGCGTTAAGAAGGAAAGCACCGCTATGCGTTTTGTTCAGGTCGATGGCCCGCTTCAGATGTTCCAGCGTCTTGTCGGTATTTCCCTTCTTGTAATAGTTTAACGCCATGTTGAAATGGAGGAGGTACTCGTCTTCCCATTTTTCCAACCCTTCCCGAAGCAACGCGATCGCTTCATCCACGCGGTCCAACCCTGCCAGAGCCTCGCTTTTTGCCGCGTATGCGCCTGAACAGAGCTGCTCGTTGGATGAATTGATTACCCAAGAACTATGCAGCAACGCGTTCTCAAAATCTCTCAAGGCCAGGTAGGAGAGCGACAACTCGTAATTAGCAAGGACGGAGGTACTGTCTAATTCCAGCGCCTCCAAATAGCGATCTATCGCCTCTTCATAATTGCCCTCATCGTGAAGTTCTACCCCTTCGCTGATAAGCTCGTCCACGCGTGGGTCCTGGTTCTGGCCGTACACGGTGAGCGTGAAAAGTAGCGTTACCGAAAGGATCACGAGGATCTGAAGGATGGCTTGTCTCATCGCATGATAGTTTTTGATGGGATAAAAGTAGGATAAAAAAAGGAGAACCGGAACCTTACCGAGGTAAATCGTCCGTTTTGTAACACTTCTAAACAGATTCACGTCAGGATTAAATGGTTTTTTACAATTTGAGTCGAAGCTTACTAACCTTATCCTGCAAATAGTTCCAATTATTGGCACGCCCTTGGTTCATCGCAACGAAACCCGTACCGAAGAAACCTGTAAATTCCTTCTAATTATTAGTACGCACTCGGAAAAGAACGGTTTTTTTGAGGAAAATATCGTACTTTTCAAGGTTACGCGGGAAGGAGGGTATCGGGGTCGTAACATTTTGTTATCAATAAAATTAAGCGTAACTTCGCGAGCCATTTTATTCGTCATACGGTTGGCAAAATAATGATGGGAAGAGGGTTGCTTTCATGGATTATTTTTTAGGTTATTAAATCATGGAGTGGTTTTTGGAATTGGTTACCGGAACGGGAGTGGCACACTCTATTTTCGTGTTGGCCGTGGTAATTTCGACCGGCCTGCTGTTGGGTAAGATAAAGATTTTTGGTGTCTCACTGGGCACAACGTGGATCCTCTTCTTTGGTATCCTGTTGGGACATCTGGGGTTGGAGATCAATGAGACGGTACTTCACTTTCTAAGGGAGTTCGGACTAATTCTCTTTATCTACTCTATCGGCATGCAGGTGGGGCCCAGCTTTTTCTCCTCTTTCAAAAAGGGGGGTATCACGCTGAATATGTTGGCCACGGGGGTGGTGTTCCTGGGGGTTGTTACCACCTATATCATCCACGTGATTACCGGTCTCCCCATAGCGACCATGGTAGGTATCCTTTCGGGGGCGGTGACCAATACCCCGGGTTTGGGTGCGGCACAGCAGACCTATACCGAGATAACCGGGACTACCGATCCAACCATCGCGACGGCTTACGCGGTCGCCTATCCCCTGGGGGTAGTGGGGGTAATCCTCTCTTTGATCCTGTTCCGTTATCTCTTTAAGATTGATCCTAAGAAAGAAAATCAACGGATAGATGATCAGGATGAATCGAAACTGACCGAAGCACACATGTTCTCGCTGGAAGTGAACAATCCTGCCATCATCGGGAAGAAAATAGTGGAACTTAAGGAGTTGATTGAAAAGGAGTTCGTGATTTCACGTCTTGTACACTACTCGACAGGTGAGCTGGTTGTACCACAAACCGACACGGTGCTGGAGGAAAACGACAAGCTGTTGGTGGTCACCAACCTAAAGAATATAGATACCATTGAAGCCTTGATTGGACCACGCATCGACATGAACCGGGAAGAGTGGAACAAGCTCGACTCTCTGCTGGTTTCTCGTCGCGTAGCGATCACCAAGTCGGAAATCAACGGACGCTCAATTGGACAGTTGAAGCTGCGCAACCTGTACGGAGTAAACATCACTCGGGTAAACCGTGCCGGGGTGGACCTGATAGCCGACTCCAGGCTGCAACTGCAACTGGGTGACCGGGTGACGATCGTGGGATCGGAAGCGGCTATAGCTAACGTTGAAAAGGTGCTTGGGAACTCGCTCAAGCGACTGAGGGAACCCAACCTCATCTCTATTTTTATCGGGATTGCACTGGGTGTTCTGGTTGGAAGTATCCCGTTCATGATACCGGGCATCCCGCAACCCGTGAAGTTGGGACTGGCCGGTGGCCCACTAATCGTTGCCATACTTATCAGCAAGTTTGGCCCCAAGTACAAGATGGTTACCTATACCACCATGAGCGCCAACCTGATGTTGCGGGAAATAGGCATCGCCATCTTCCTTGCCTGTGTGGGGTTGGCGGCAGGGGAGAACTTCGTGGAAACTGTTGTGAATGGCGGCTATAAATGGATTGGTTACGGTGTCATTATCACCGTGGTACCTGTACTTATTATCGGCACTATCGGGCGAAAAGTATACAAGTTGAACTACTACACCTTGATGGGTATGCTATCGGGAAGCATGACCGACCCACCCGCGCTCGCGTTCGCGAACAGCACCGCGGGGAACGATATACCGGCCGTTAGCTACGCTACCGTCTACCCACTTACCATGTTCCTGCGGGTTATTACCGCCCAGTTGATGATACTCCTCTTTTTGTAAAGCAAGCTTTGCGGTTACTTTTTTCAGGTTTGCTTTCAATGCTAAGACCTTAGCAATTTTTGCGGGGACACATCCTGTGAAGTTCGCGTTTAAAAAGAAAAGCTGTTCGAGGCGAAGCTAAGTTCTTTTCTTTTAGCGAACAAGTAGATGATGGGTCGCAAAAATTGCTTCAGTCGAGCTTGAAAGCAAACCTTACATTTGCCCTCACTTCCCGCAATCGTTTGCACGTGAATTGTTCCGTGAGTTGAGCAAAATATGGGTTGTTACCAGGCGAAACGTTGTAGATTTGCCTGGAATCCATTTTTTGTAATGTAGGGACTGGATTATTGTATTAACGAAGAATAAACCAACAAGAATATAGTATGGCTATCATTAGCTTTCAAATCGATTACCATACCGCCTGGGGAGAGCAGGTTTGCCTGTGTGGATCCATTCCCGAGCTGGGAGAGATGGACGAATCCAAGGCGCTGCCCCTCACGAACGAGGGGAACCTGTGGTTTGCCGAGGTGACCATCCCCCAATCGCGGGAGCTCAGGTATTACTACTTTATTCGTGAACGAGAGAACACCGTTCGCCGTGAATGGGGTACACCCCGCACCTTACGGGTTACCGCGAGCAAGGATTACGTCGTGCGGGACCTTTGGAAAAACAGGCCTTACCACGCCTACCTCTACTCATCGGCCTTTACGGATACCTTCTTCGCACACACAAAGGAGGGGCTTCCCGAACGGTATCACGCCCAGTCGGTACTACTCAACGTGGTTTGCCCCTACGTGAGCAGCGAGCAGACGCTCGTGGTGAGCGGCGACTGCGAGGAGTTGGGTCAATGGAACCTGCGACGGGCCAAGCCGATGCGGTGCCTTGAGGATGGGGTGTGGCAACTGCTGCTTAACGCTAAGAAGTTACCGAAACGGTCGAGCTACAAGTTCGTGATTGTCGACAAGGCTACCCGTGAGGCGGTTCACTGGGAGGATGGAGGCAACCGCCTGCTGGAGCCCGTCGCCGCCAACGAGACCTCCTGGGTTTTCGCGGAGATGGGATTGCTATTTCATCACTACCGTTTTCAGTTCAAAGGGGTGGGGACGGCCATCCCCCTCTTTTCGCTAAGGACACGACGCAGCTTCGGGATCGGCGACTTCGCGGACCTGCGCAAGATGGTCGACTGGGTGGCGGAGACCGGTCAGCAGCTGATTCAACTGCTCCCGGTGAACGATACCACCACCAGCAAGACCTGGCGGGACTCCTACCCGTACAGCGCTATCTCTAATTACGCGCTCCATCCCATCTACCTGGGATGTACTGACTTCCCACTGAAAGATTCGAAGAGTTACAAGCAGTTCATGAAGGAGGGAAAGCGTTTGAATGAACTGCCCCAGATGGATTACGAGGGGGTGCTGGCATTGAAAGAGAAGTATGCTCATGTACTTTACGAGCAAGAGGGGCAAGCCGTCCTGGCATCAGAGACGTTCCAGTCGTTCTTTGCCCAAAACGAAGCGTGGCTCTTCCCCTATGCCTGCTACTGTTTCTTGCGGGACCGTGAGGGAAACGCCGATTTCACCCGCTGGGGTACGTACCAATATTATGAGGAGTCGAATTTGAGACGATTGGTGAAAGAGGACCCGGAGGCGAAAAAGGCGACCGACTACTGGTACTTCATACAGTTTCTCCTTCACCAACAGTTCACTATGGCGAGAGATTACGCCCACGAGAAAGGGGTGGCGCTCAAAGGGGATATTCCCATCGGGATTAACCGCGACAGCGTGGAGGCGTGGCAAACGCCCCACCTCTTTAATATGGATACGCAGACCGGGGCACCGCCGGACGACTTCTCCTACTTTGGCCAGAACTGGGGATTTCCCACCTACAACTGGAAAGCGATGGAGGAGGAGGGGTACGAATGGTGGATCAACCGCTTCCGGAAGATGGCGGACTACTTCGACGCGTACCGGATTGACCATATCCTGGGCTTCTTCCGCATCTGGGAGATTCCCCTGGATGCGGTGCAGGGGTTGCTGGGCTACTTTAGTCCCGCTTTGCCCTACTGGGCGGAAGAGATCGTGCAAGCGGGCATCCCGTTCGATGAGGAACGGATGGTTTGCCCCTTTATTCACGAGGGTTTCCTACCCGAAATTTTTGGCGATGAGACGGAACGGGTGAAGGAGGAGTTCCTCGAAGTGTCGGGATGGCAGCGATTCCGGCTGAAGCCCTGCTGCGATACGCAACGAAAAATAGTGCAGCTGTTCGAGGGGAAGGAGGGCGACCGGGAGAAAAAGATCCGTGACGGGCTGCTCGCGCTCTGCACGGAGGTGCTGTTCGTACGCGACCCGCGGGATCAAAACCGCTTTCACCCGCGTATAACGGCGCAATTCACCTACTCCTACCGCTACCTGGATGAACAGTTGAAGGGGGCGTTCAACCGGCTTTACGACGACTTCTTCTATCGCCGACACAACTACTTCTGGAGGGAGCAGGCGATGAAGAAACTACCCGTGATCCTCTCTGCCACCACCATGATGGCGTGTGGGGAGGACCTGGGGATGGTACCCGACTGCGTGCCATCGGTCATGGATCAACTTCAAATCCTTAGCCTGGAGATTCAACGGATGCCCAAGGTGGAGCTTGTCCCGTTCACCGACCTCAACCGGTTGCCCTACCTGTCGGTCTGCACCACCTCCACCCACGATATGTCACCCCTGCGGTTGTGGTGGACTGAGAACAGGGAGCTCACGCAACGGTACTACAACGAGGTGCTCCACCGCGAAGGTCCCGCGCCCGAAGAATGTACTACCGGGATCTGCCGCCAGGTCGTGGAAGAGCACCTGCGTTCATCGGCCATGTGGGTTATACTGCCGCTGCAGGACTGGATGTCGATTGATGCTACATTGCGAAATCGCGATTTTCGGTCGGAGCGTATCAACGTGCCGGCTAACTCCTCACACTACTGGTGCTATCGTATGCATATCACACTTGAGCAGCTCCTGGAAGAGGAGGCGTTCAATGAAACAGTGAGGGGATTGAAACGGTAATTGTTCTAATAATAGGATGACCGTAAGTAATACGTGCACTGAGACGAAATCACTTTGCCCATGATTAAGGGGTAGGGTGATTGCTGAAAACAATAAAACATGCTAAAAAGCATTTCGGTAAACCTGTTTCAAAGAAACCGTAACCCGTGAAAACAAAAAGGGTGAGTTCGTTGTGAACGACTCACCCTTTCTCGTATGTAACCTATATTTGTAAGTGCAATTATGCTTTCCCGGCGCTTCCCAGCACGTTCTTGGTCTTGTGCATGTAAAGCTTCTTTAACTCTTCGCGTGCCGGACCCATGTACTTGCGGGGGTCAAACTCGGCCGGTTGGGTAGCCAACACCTCACGCACGGCGGCGGTCATGGCTAAGCGGCCATCCGAGTCGATATTAATCTTGCAAACCGCCGATTGAGCCGCCTTACGCAACTGATCTTCGGGGATGCCGATGGAGTCTTTGAGCTTCCCGCCGTACTTGTTGATGATCTCCACGTACTCTTGGGGTACGGAAGAGGATCCGTGAAGCACGATGGGGAACCCGGGGATGCGTTCTTCAATCTCCTCGAGGATATCGAAGCGCAAGGGAGGCGGTACCAGGACACCCTCCTCGTTGCGCGTGCACTGTTCGGGGGTGAACTTGAACGCCCCGTGAGAGGTGCCAATAGAGATCGCCAACGAGTCGACGCCGGTACGGGTAACGAAGTCCACAACTTCGTCTGGTTCGGTATAGGTGTGGCTTTCGGCTACCACATCGTCTTCGATACCAGCCAGGATGCCCAGCTCACCCTCTACCGTTACGTCGTATTGGTGCGCGTACTCGACCACTTTTTTTGTCAACGCAACGTTCTCTTCGTAAGGCAGGTGGGAACCATCGATCATCACTGATGAGAAGCCAGTGTTGATACAATCCTTACAGAGTTCAAAGGTATCGCCATGGTCGAGGTGCAGGACGATGGGGATCTCGTACCCCAGCTCTTTCGCGTACTGAACGGCTCCCTGAGCCATGTAACGCAGCAGGGTCTGGTTGGCGTACCGGCGTGCGCCGCTGGATACCTGGAGGATCACGGGGGACCTGGTTTCCACACAAGCCGAGATGATGGCCTGCATCTGCTCCATGTTGTTGAAGTTAAAAGCGGGAATGGCGTAACCGCCCTCCATCGCTTTCTTGAATAGCTCTCTTGAGTTTACAAGACCTAATTCTTTGTAACTTACCATTATACTAACTGTTTTTATTGATTGGATAATTTGAAATATTATTACAAAAATACGATTAAATCTGATACAAAAGAAATTTTTACCCGAAAGAGAGTTTAATTTTGATAATTCAACCGTGAAAAAAATAAAATTAAGAAAACCGATTCTCGGCGAGATACGGTTGCTATTCTCTTTTTTATTGTTATTTTTGCAATGAGAGCTATATTGGGATTTCATCATCCAATGGCTGCAGCGTTCGTTTTTAATATTATTTTGCTATGATAATCGGAATACCTAAAGAGATCATGTGTGGTGAAGCGAGGGTAGCCGCCACGCCCGAAACCGTGAAGAAGTTTACCAGTGATGGCATGAGGGTGCTTGTAGAGAAAGGTGCCGGTGTGAAGTCGCACTACTACGATGAAGAGTACGTGGAGGCTGGCGCGGAAATGGTAGCCGACCCGTTGGAGCTATTCAGCAGGGCCAACTTGATCCTGAAGGTGAAAGAACCCCTCTTTAACGAGGTGTTAGGGAAACACGAGGTGGAGATGATGCACCGGGGACAATACCTTATCACCTTTATTCACCCCGCGTCGCCAGCTAACCACGATATGGTGAGACAGCTCGCTTCGACCGGCGTGATAAGCCTTACCTTGGATGGTATTCCCCGTATATCGCGCGCGCAAAACATGGATGCGCTTACCTCGATGAGCACCTGCGCCGGCTACAAGGGGATTATCATGGCGGCGAATGATCTCTCCTTCTTCATACCCCAGATGTTCACTGCCGTAGGTATGCTCAAACCGGCCAACGTGTTGGTTATCGGCGCGGGAGTAGCTGGTCTACAAGCGCTTGCCACGGCCAAGCGATTGGGCGCGATAACCCATGCGATGGATATTCGACCCGCGGCCTGTGAACAGGCCAAGAGCCTGGGTGCCAAGGTAATCGATACAGGTGTTCCGGCGGAGATCGCCATTGGCCAGGGCGGGTACGCCAAGAAGTTGCCGGAGGAGTGGCTTGAGAAGGAGCGCGAAGTGCTTCGGGGCGTGATAAAGGAAATGGATATCCTCTTCTTGAGCGCACTCATCCCGGGCAAGGTCGCCCCTATTCTGGTCACCGAGGATATGGTTAAGGAGATGAAGAATGGCTCGGTCATCATTGATGTCTCTATCGACCAGGGGGGCAATTGCGAGATTACCCCGCCGGGAAGCAAAGAGGTGAAGCACAACGTCACCCTCTGCGGTATCAAGAATATCCCCGGACTTATACCGACCAGCTCCACCTGGATGTTTGCCCAGAACGTGTATAACCTGGTGAAGTACCTGGTGCGTGACGGGGAACTTGTACTGGACCAGAATGATGAGATTACCCGCTCAATACTGGTGACCCGCGATGGGGAGGTGGTACACCAGGGAGCCCGTGAAGCAATGCTTAATTAAATGACCTGAAATACCAGGCAATCAAAACCATATAAAACCGATACCTCTATGCATCCCATTGTGTTATTACTTGTTTTCGTGGTAGCCACGGTCGTGGGTTACCTGATCATCAAGCAGGTTCCTTCGCTGTTGCATACCCCCTTGATGTCGGGGATGAACGCGCTATCAGGAATCACGCTGCTCGGTGCGCTGACTGCCGTTGGTTTTACCTTTCTCGCCTCATCGCGGGGTGAGCTGATCTTGGGTCAAATACTCGGGGGTATCGCTATCATCGCGGCCACGGTGAACGTGGTAGGCGGGTTTGGCGTAACCCACCGGATGTTAAAGATGTTCGATAAGAAAAAAGGGCCTACATCATGAGTTTTACCATATACATTGTCGCGTGCGCCATTCTCTCGGTTGCCGTCCTGACAGGGATATCGTTGATGAGCAAAGTGAAAACGGCTGTTGCAGGTAACTTGATTAGCGCGGTGAGTCTCTTCTTAGGTGTTGTTATTACCCTCGTTTATAATGATATACTTTCAGCGTGGACTATTTTTCCCTTCATGTTGATTGGTATACTAATAGGGGGAGCCCTCGCTGCCCGGGTAAAAATGATACAGATGCCTCAACTGGTGGCGCTGTTGAATGGGCTGGGGGGATTTGCCTCAGCGCTGGTAGGAACCCTCTCTCTGCTGGGGGTGGGTATTCCTAAAACAGACTACCCGTTGTTTGTGAACGTCACCTCGGTCCTGGCTATCGTGGTGGGTTTGGTGACCCTGTTCGGTAGCCTGGTGGCGGCCGGCAAGCTACACCGACTGCTCCCGCAGAAGCCGGTTGTCTGGAAAAATCATTCGCTGATCCTCAACTTGTGCCTGATCTTGCTGTTGGCTATCACGCTGTTTGCCGCTTTCGTGGGAGACCATCCCTCGATGATCGCGGTTGCCCTGATCGGTAGCATCGTGATAAGCTCCTTTTTCGGGGTCGCCTTCGCTATCCGTGTCGGGGGAGCCGATATGCCGATTACCATCTCGCTCCTCAACTCGTTGAGCGGGGTGGCAGGTGCCATCGCGGGGATGGCGGTGAACGACCTGCTGCTGGTGGCGGTAGGGGGTATCGTGGGGGCATCGGGGCTGCTGCTCACGCAGGTGATGTGCCGCGCCATGAATCGGGGACTGAATGACATCCTCACCGGGAAAACTTCCGTAACATCATCCCGGCAGGGAATCGAAACGGAACATGTTGCCGAGGCCGAAATTGTTACCAAGACCAAAACAGACCCCGTTCCCGTGACAAAGGCGGGAACGATGCCTGAAGCGGGAACGATGCCTAAAGCAGTGCACGAGCCCAAACTCAAAGAGGAACCCACTAAAAAAACGGCTGTCCATGTTCTCGCGGAGGCCAAATCGGTCATCATCGTCCCGGGTTACGGGATGGCCTTGGCCCAAGCACAACACCTGGTGAAGCAGTTGGCCGATAAGCTGGAGGCAAATGGGGCGGAGGTCAAGTTCGCCATTCACCCGGTGGCCGGACGCATGCCGGGACATATGAACGTGCTGTTGGCGGAGGCGGACGTGCCGTACGACATGCTTTTTGAGATGGACGCGGTGAACGACGAGTTCGTATCTACCGATGCAGCACTCGTTATCGGTGCCAACGACGTGATCAACCCCGCTGCCCGAGATGCTACCGACACGCCCATTTACGGGATGCCGGTACTTAACGTGGACCAGGCAAAGGAGGTGATTATATGTAACTACGACCTGAAACCCGGCTACTCCGGAGTAGAGAACCCGTTGTACAAACGAGAAGAGAGGATACACCTCTTGTTAGGTGATGCGAAGGACTCGCTGGAGTCATTATTGAAGGGGCTTACATGATATAATCTCCTGGTTAATAGTTGATTGCATGTTGTTAATTGCTAATTGTTAATTGCTAAAACGTATAGTAACAATGGAACAATTCAAGAAAGAAAACGAAATACAGATAGAGTTAAGCGAAGAGATGGCACAAGGGACCTACTCTAACTTGGCGGTTATCTCGCACTCTACCTCGGAGTTCGTTATTGATTTTATCAGGATGGTACCCGGCCTGAACAAGGCCAAGGTGAAATCCAGGATTATCCTTACACCTGAGCATGCGAAACGGTTACTGGCTGCTTTGAAAGACAATATCGATAAGTTCGAGCAACATAATGGACCCATCAGGGTACAGAGTGACCCGGGCTTCTTGCCCCCGATAGGCGGGGTTGCCCAAGCGTAAATTTTGTGAAATCCCGATAAAGGTGTAATTTTGCAGTGACGTAACTAAAGTCGTAACTAATTTTTCCATGTATGGTGAGGATGAAATTTCTGACCGGACTTTTGTTGCTTGCTGTGCTAGCGCTCGCTTTCACCTCGTGCAACAACGTTCACAAAAAAGAGAAGGCCGCGGAGAGAAGCGTTGAGCTCGATACGATTCGGGTAGCCCAGCGGAGCCACCTTGAAGACGACACCGCTAACCCGTATTGCGATATCAGCGTGGAATTTATCTACCCGGTCAGCAGTACTGGGGCGAATGCCGTGATCTTGCAGCAGTTTTTCACTCAGAACATGCTGGGCAACGCGTTTGCAGGGATGACGCCGGAAACGGCGGTGAACGCGTACGTGAAGAGCTACATTGAAAATTACACCTACGATGCGGAGACCTACCGGGAGTCGGTTACCGATCTGAAGGAGTGGAGCGAGCTCATCCCGGATGCCGGCTTACATGACCAGGAGCAGCGGAGCGGCGGGGATTTCTACTCGTACCAAGAGTCACTTTTAAACCGGATCGTTTACAACCGACACGGGGTACTCTCCTTTCAGGTAGAGCAATCAAATAGCAAGGGGGGGGCCACCTCTTTCGTCTCCTTCCGCAACTGGGTGATAGATGTGAACAGCGGTAAACAGGTCACGGAGAACGAGCTATTCCAGGCCGGGTATGACCAGGCGTTGCAGAAGCTAATTATCGCATCGCTGTTTGAACAGAATAACGTGAAGAGCGTGGATGAGCTGGAAGACCTGGGCTTTTTCGGTATCCAGGAGATCGTACCCAATAGAAATTTTTTGTTAACCGGACAGGGTATCATTTACACCTACAACAAGGGAGAGTACTCAGCGTACCAGTTAGATGCTCCGGAGGTGTTCATCCCGTACACCGCAATACGCTCCCTGCTGAGAGAGAACACCCCAGCCGCCAAACTGGCCGATTTGAAGTGAAGACGCTGACAACCTACTTTCCAGACCTCACCGCTCAGCAACTGACCCAGTTCGAGCAGCTAAGCGATCTGTACGGCTACTGGAACGCTCGCGTAAACGTGATATCCCGCAAGGATATTGGCAACCTCTACCTACACCATGTCTTACACTCACTGGCCATCGCCAAGTATACCCGCTTCACCGACAAAACGGCTATCATGGACGTGGGGACGGGTGGGGGCTTCCCGGGAATCCCCCTGGCTATCTACTTCCCGGGTGTTCAGTTCGTACTGCTTGACAGCATCGGGAAGAAAATAAAGGTGGTAAGCGAAGTCTCCAAGGCATTGGGGTTGACTAACGTGGAGGCAGTACATGCACGGGTGGAAGCGGAAAAGCGAAAGTTCCACTTTATCGTCAGCCGGGCCGTGATGCCCCTGCCTGACCTGGTGAAAATGACCCGTAAAAACATGACGCATGAGCAGTTCAACGCGCTTCCCAATGGGCTTCTCTGCTTGAAGGGTGGGGACTTGACTGCCGAGATAAAACCTTATAAACGAATTGTTGACGAGGTATTGCTAAACCATTACTTTAAGGAGCCGTTTTTCCAAACGAAGAAACTGGTCTACCTGCCTATGGGCTAATTGAAAAAAAATGGTTATTTTTGTAAGGCCCGATTGATAATTTCAATGCTTGTTGATAATTTCAATGCTTGCCCGCCTATGAGAGTCGAAACATTCGAGTTCAATCCACTGGGAGTTAATACGTACGTCTTGCACGACGAGACAAGGGAGTGCGCCGTGATCGACGCGTCCTGCTTTTATCCCGACGAGGAGGAGCAGCTTACCCGATATATTGTGGATAACAATCTGGCAGTAAAGCAACTACTGAATACCCACCTCCATTTTGATCACCTCATGGGTGTCAGCTTTATCTCATCGACATACAACGTTCCCCTCTCTTGTCATGAGGGCGACCACTTCCTGATGGACGACCTCCCCCGTCAACTGATGCAGTTTGGCCTGCCGCCCCTCGACTATAACATGAAGCCGAAGGCGATAACCAACCTTAAGGAGGGCGACCGGGTCGCGTTTGGGAACCAGTTGCTGGAGGTGCTACACGTTCCGGGACATTCGCCGGGTAGCCTTGTCTTTTACAATGAAACCACTGGATGCATGTTTGTTGGCGATGTGCTGTTTCACTCCAGCATAGGACGAACCGACCTATACGGTGGCAGTTACGAAACGTTGGCACGGGGTATCCGGGAGAAACTGTTTACCCTGCCGGATGAGACGGTCGTATACCCCGGGCATGGTCCCGCTACTACCATCGGGTACGAAAAGAGATACAACCCCTTCGTGGGGCAGATAAAATAAACGTTTTAATCGTATGCAAATGGAACAATTTAAACACAGACATATCGGTATCACCGAGGCCGATAAGCAAAAAATGCTCGAATCGATCGGGCTTACCTCCATCGATGAGTTGATCAACCAGACCATCCCGGCTGATATTCGCTTAAAGGAATTGCTACCGTTACCCAAAGCCCTTTCTGAACAGGAGTATGCCGAAGAGATCGCGCGTATCGCCGCGAAGAATGAGATCTACGCGTCATACATCGGTATGGGGTGGTACGACACCATCACGCCCGCGGTCATCTACCGCAACGTGTTTGAGAACCCGGTATGGTACACCTCATATACCCCGTACCAGGCGGAGATATCGCAGGGGAGGCTTGAGGCGCTGCTCAACTTCCAGACGATGGTGAGCGACCTCACCGGACTGCCGTTGGCCAACAGCTCGCTGCTGGATGAGGGTACCGCCGCGGGCGAGGCGGCCACCATGATGTACAACCTCAGGGACCGTGCCCAGGTGAAGGGCGATGTGAAGGCGCTCTTCGTGGATGAGAAGATATTCCCGCAGACCCTTTCGGTACTGAAAACGAGGATGGAGCGAGTGGGCATCGAGGTGATCGTGGGTGATTACCGGGAGTACGCATTCGATACACCGCTGTTTGGGGCGATTCTTCAATACCCCAATAGCGACGGCAGCGTGGAGGATTACCGGGTCTTTACTGAAAAGGCTAAGAGCGTGGGATGCAAGGTGGCAGTGGCAACCGACCTCCTGGCTCTGGTGCTGCTAACGCCACCGGGCGAGTGGGGTGCTGACATCGCTTTTGGCAGTAGCCAACGGTTTGGTATACCCATGTATTTCGGGGGTCCCTCGGCTGCCTTCTTCGTAACCAAGGAGGAGTACAAACGGCAGGTACCGGGCAGGATTATCGGTATTTCTAAGGATGCCTATGGGAAAGAGGCGCTGAGGATGGCTTTACAGACGCGCGAGCAACATATCAAGCGCGAGAGGGCCACCTCGAACATATGCACCGCACAGGCGCTACTGGCCACCATGGCCTCCTTCTACGCGGTGTATCATGGCCCCGAGGGGCTGAAGAAGATCGCCCGTCGCGTGCACTCTGTAGCTTCGCACCTGAATGAGCAACTGCAACAGATGGGCTACAAGCAGCACAATGCCAGCTTCTTCGACACGTTAAAGATCACCCTCCCCGAAGGGGTCACGGTGCAGGATATACGCGATAACGCGGAGATGCGGAAGATCAACCTTCGCTACTTTGATAGCGGTGAGGTGGGACTCAGCATTGATGAGACAACCAGCGGCGACCGGGCGAAGGAGCTGTTGGCCGTTTTCGCCATGGCCGCGGGTAGCTCGCGGGTGTGCGAGTTCGATGAGCTCCCTGAACTGATCACACTGAAAGAGGAGCAACTGAGAAAGTCGCCTTTCCTCATGCATTCCACCTTCAACAGCTATCACACCGAAACGGAGCTGATGCGTTACATCAAACGACTGGATAGAAAAGATATATCACTGGCTCACTCCATGATATCCCTTGGCTCCTGCACCATGAAGCTGAACGCGGCATCGGAGATGCTGCCGTTGGGCCTCACCACCCTGCAGCGTATCCACCCCTTCGCCCCCGTAGAGCAAGCCCAGGGCTACCTGCAGATGATAGATGAGCTGGGGCAGCTGCTGGCCGTGATTACCGGCTTCGCCGCTACCAGCCTGCAGCCCAACTCGGGTGCGGCGGGCGAATTCACCGGACTTATCACCATCGCCAGCTACCTGGAAAGCATAGGTGAGGGGCATCGCAAAGTGGTCCTAATCCCGGCATCGGCTCACGGAACCAACCCGGCGAGCGCTGTTCAGGCTGGCTTTAAGCCGGTCACCGTGGCGAGCGACGAGAAGGGGAACGTGGATATGAACGACCTGCGCCGCAAGATTGAAGAGCATAAAGATAACCTGGCGGCCTACATGGTGACCTACCCCTCGACCCACGGGATATTCGAGACGGAGATCGCGGAGATGTGCCGACTGATACACGAGGCCGGGGGACAGGTCTACATGGATGGGGCCAACATGAACGCGCAAGTGGGGTACACCAACCCGGGTACAATCGGGGCGGACGTGTGCCACCTGAACCTGCACAAAACGTTTGCTATACCCCACGGGGGTGGGGGACCCGGCGTGGGACCCATCTGCGTGGCCGACCACCTGGTGCCTTTCCTTCCCGGCCACCCGGTGATGTTCGCGACCGATAAGAACACGGTCTCCTCGGCTCCATACGGCAGCGCGGGGGTGCAGGCTATCACCTACGGTTACATACGGATGATGGGTGCTGAAGGACTCAAAGAGGCTACCGCGGCGGCTATCTTGAATGCCAACTACCTGGCGGAGAAGCTGGACGATTCGTACGGCATCCTCTACCGCGGCGAGAAGGGTAGGGTGGGGCATGAACTCATCCTGGAGTGCCGCGGGTTGAAAGAGCTGGCGGGCGTCACCGAGACCGATGTCGCTAAGCGACTCGTGGACTACGGCTACCACGCACCCACGCTCTCCTTCCCGGTACACGGCACCCTGATGATTGAACCCACGGAAAGCGAAAGCTTGGCCGAACTGGATCGTTTCGTGGAGGTGATGAAGCAGATATACGAGGAGGTCCTCGAGGTTTCGAGGGGCGAGTACAGCCGGGAGGACAACGTGCTGGTCAACGCGCCGCATCCCGAGTACGAGGTAGTGGACGACGAGTGGAATCACGCGTACCCGAGAAGCAAGGCGGCTTACCCGCTCCCTTACGTGAGGGAGAACAAGTTCTGGGTGAACGTGGCGCGGGTGGATAACGCATACGGGGACCGCAACCTGGTCGCCAGCCTGCAACGCTAAATTTTTCGGTAATGCAACGTGAAAAAGGGATTCCAGGTCTCACCTGGCTTCAACGTGCTAAATGGACACCTCGCATCCTTCTTGTAGCGCTGTTCTTCCTGTTGTTGAGCGCCTGCGAGGGGAATGACCCCAGCGTGAATGCCGGTCGGTTGCGGATCAAACTCACGGATGCCACGGATTTCACCATCAAGGAGCTCTACCTCCATATACGCGGGGTGTCGGTTTTCATTACCGATACCGTGAGCGCCGATGGGGAGTGGGTGGAGTTGGAATACGGTGGGGGTGAATACAACTTGTTGAGGCTCTTTAACGGGAAGAGTGTAATGCTGATCGACCAGTACTTCCCGGCAGGTAAGGTAATACGGAAAGTTCGCCTGGTTCTTGGTAACAACAACCGTATCCTAACCAACACCGGGAAGCAACCATATCCTTTACAGATGCCCCGCGAGATCGTTGAAGGGATCGAGGTCGAATTGATGGAGCCGATCCTGATGAAGCCATATATCATTTCAAGCTTGATGATTGATGTGAATGCCGCCCATTCCGTTCGCGAGCGGGACGGGAACTACTTCATCAACCCGCGTGTACGGGCTTTCCCGGAAATGTACGGCAGCACCCTTCGGGGATACGTCAACCCGGCCGAATTTACAACCGTGATAGCGATAATAAAGGATCCGGACACCCTCTTTACGCTGCCAGAACAGGATGGCATGTTCACGTTCCCCGGGCTGACAAAGGGGGATTGGGAAGTTTACCTCTTTTCCCATCCCGCTTCCCTTTACGCCGATACGGCTTTCATCTGGAGCATCGACACCACAGGGATGGTCAATATCACCCCAAAACCGATACGTTTGCCGCAGCGATCGTTTATACCTGATGAAGGCGGAGGAGAAGGTGAAGGAGAAGGAGAAGGTGATGGAGAATAGCCCCGTTCGGCGATCGATTTAATTAATTTTCACTCTCATGAGAACGCAATACCCATCAACTTTGCTATCTTTGCAACAACTTTATAATATTTTTTTACATGAAACAATTCCATTTCGCATTGGTTTTAGCCGCGCTATTAGTGATGGGAACCTCTTGCAAGCCCAAGCAGAGCGCATACAAGCAAGTGTACGAGGCCGCTAAGGAGAAAGAGATGCAGCAATCCGCGTCTCAGCCAACTACGGTGGTGAAAGATGCCAGCACCTTGCCCCCGGTAGAAGTATCGGTAAGGAAAGAGAAGGTGGAGGCTGTCAACCCCACGGATGCAGCGGGCCTCAGAAGGTACAACGTGGTCATCGCCTCATTGAGCGTTAAGTTGAACGCCGAATCGCTGAAGGAGCGGATGGAGAGTGAGGGGTACAACGTGATCCTCGCCCAAAACGAACAGGGCATGTATCGGGTTATCGTGGCCAGTTACGATGACAGGGAACAGGCTGCCAACAAGCGCGATGAAATCTTTAGAACCTATTCTGCAAAAGGGAATACTGAGTACCTAAGGAGAACGTACGGCGTACCTTTCAACGACTTGTGGATCTTGGAAAGGCAGTTCTAATCGTTGAATTGGCTATAGAAAGGAGAAAGCTGCCCGGTTTAGAGGTGGCTTTTTTCATGATATCGAACCTATGAACGTGAGATTCTTGGGCACCGGAACCTCCACGGGGGTCCCGCAGATTGGCTGTCGGTGCGACGTGTGCAACTCGAACGACCCGCGTGATAACCGTTTGCGGTCGTCCGTGATGGTCGAGGTGGGTTCATGTCGTCTCTTGATCGACTGCTCCCCCGATTTCAGACAGCAGCTTATGCCGCTGCCTTACCGGAAAATTGATGGCTGTCTTTTCACGCACGAACATTACGATCACGTTGGGGGCATAGATGACCTGAGGCCGTTCTCCCGTTTTGGTACGGTGGACCTGTACATGGAGGCTCACCTGGAGGAGGTTATTCGCAATCGCATGCCCTACTGTTTCTCGCCCCATGGCTATAAGGGTATCCCGGATATCCACGTTCAGTCGATTGACCCGGACAAGGTTTTTCACGTGGGTGAAGTGGAGGTCACGCCCATTCGGGTGATGCACTACAAGCTGCCCATCTTGGGATTCAGGATAGGCGATTTCGCGTACCTTACCGATGTGAAGACGATTCCAAGCGGTGAACTGGAGAAGTTACAGGGATTGGATGTGCTGGTGATAAGCGCCCTTCGCAAAAAGGAGCACTTCTCGCACCAAACGTTGGGAGAGGCACTGGAAATGATCAGGGTGATTAGTCCACGTACCGCTTACCTCACGCACATCAGCCACGAGTTGGGATTACATGGTGAGGTGCAAAAAGAGCTGCCCGAAAAGGTTTTTTTGGCGTACGACGGACTGGAGGTGGTTAGCCACTAATATTTTGTTTTTTTAACAACTCGGGTGCAGCTTTTTAGCGTCTTGTACATCTTTCAATAAAGGGAGGTAGATATTCACGGTATCCGTTTAAACTATCGAACCCATCAGCAGTCAAAGTTGTGATAGGAATGGAGGGAAAAACGAACATCATAAAAAGGGAGAGACTATGAAAACTAAAAACTTACTATTCGCGGTTCTGTTAGCCGCCGTGCCGTTGTCAGGTTTCGCCCAGGAGTGGGATGATATCTACGCGGATCCATCCCGATCTCGTGAGGAGCGGAAGGCGCAAACCAAAAAGCAGGAGCAGCCACCCAAGAAAAAGGTGGTGATCGTGCAGGGAGAAGCTCCCGGGATGGAGGTGATCGCGAACGGCAGGGATATTGACGAGTACAACCGCCGCGGCACCAATGATACCACCCGATTGGATGAAGAGGGCTATATCAACGATTATGAAGAGTACGAGTATACCGATCGAATCGTTCGGTTTCACGACCCGGAATCGAGCATCAAGATCACGGGTGCCGACGAGGTGATTGTCTACGTGGGCAATGATATTTACGAGAATTACAACAACCGGGGCTGGAGCAGCTTTTACACATGGTATGACCCCTGGTATTACAGCGGCTGGTACAGTCCTTTTTATTACAGCCGTTGGCACTCTCCGTGGTACTACGGTGCGTGGGGGTACGGCTGGTGGTATAATCCCTGGTACTACGGTCCGTGGGGGTACGGTTGGAACAGTCTCTGGTACTCTCGCTATTGGTTCGATCCCTGGTACTTTGGCGGTTGGTATGATCCTTGGTACTATGGCAGTTGGTATGGCAATATGTATTATGGGTACGGTAGTGGATATTACCACGGTTTTAGCGATGGCTACTACAGCAGCTTGACCCGGAATCGTTCGGGTAGGAGCTCCGGTGTTTACCGAACCAGCTCCGCTAGTCGCACATCGTCGTCGGCTATGGCTTCCCTCTCGGGCAGGAGTTCTACGCTTTCGGGAAGGTCATCCGGTGCAACCCGCACCACGGTTTCCGGAAGGAGTGCTTCCGCGTTGACCAACCGGGGGAGCACCACCGCTTCCAGAACAAGGATTATCGACTCTTCGGGCAGGACTTATGATGCCAGGACTGGTGTTGCGATCGATCGCTCAAGTACCTCTTCACGGTCAAGTTCCGTGAACCGCTCCGCGACGCAATCGACCCGCTCCAACGAGAGCGCCAGGTATAACACCACGACCCCATCGCGGAGCAGTTCGACCTATCAGAGAGGTTCTTCTTCCTCTGGGAACACTTACCAACGGAGTATCACTACCTCTCCCTCAAGAAGCAGCTCGAGTAGCTCCACCTATCAACGGAGCACCCAAAGCCGGAGCAGCAGTAGTTACTCCATGCCTTCACGAAGCAGCTCGTCGAGCCGCAGTTCATCGTCTACTTACTCAGCACCCAGCCGCAGCTCTTCATCAAGCAGCTCCTTTGGGAGCAGTAGTAGCAGCAGCAGCCGAGGCTCGAGCAGTAGCAGTAGTAGTAGCGGTCGTTCCAGCGGGGGCCGAAGATAATAGAGGTTAGGTTGATTGGTAGCATTTTAATAGTGAGTCTGTTAAGGTGCTATTGTTAACCTATACTATAGTTTTGTTACACAGTAAAGGTTCCATACACCGAAACATGAAGATATAATAATCGTATGAAAAAAGTTACCTCGATATTCTTATTTCTCTTTCTCCTTTCCACGCTTCTGCACGCGCAAGGTTCGGTGGATGCATACCGCTTTAGCCGGGAGGACCTGTACGGTACCGCCCGTGCCATGTCGATGGGGGGCGCTTTTGGTGCCTTAGGGGGCGATTTGACTGGTGTTTCCATTAATCCTGCCGGAATCGCGGTGTACCGTAGTTCCGAGGTAGTGGGCACGCTGAACACGTCTACAGAAAAGTCAACCGTGGGAATCCGTGATGCCAGGCGCACCCTGTTCAAGATGGATAACTTGGGCTTCGTGGGGTACTTCCCGTTACGAGAAGATGCGTTTTCATTGATCAACTTCGGCTTTTCATACAACAAGCTAAAATCGTTCAACAAGAATATCACGGCAGTAGGTAGTCCTAACAGCTCATTGAAAGACTACATTGCCGACGTGAGTTATGGCATTGTCCCCCAAGACTTGCAGTTTCATGATGATCTCCCGGATCCTTTTCTATCGCAACCCTGGTTGTCGGTATTGGGGTACAACTCCTACCTGATTAACCCGGAGAACGACACCGGTCCCCGTTACCTCCCACTTAATACCGGAACCGATAAGCCCACTAACAGGATAGCCACGCGGGAGAGGGGATACATCGACAACTTTGACTTCACGATAGGTACCTCCATACACGACGTCCTTAACCTTGGACTATCTCTCACCGTCAAGAGCCTTTCGTATAGCATTGAGTCAGATTACAAGGAGGAGTTTGGCAAGGGGGATTTCGGCCTCTATAACGGTTTGAGTGTCAGTGGTGCGGGCTTCGGAGCCAAGTTTGGGGTCATCTACCGGCCCATGAGCGAGTTACGCTTGGGAGTAGCTTACCATACACCCACGTGGTACGCGTTGTCGGAGACTTACAACACCGAGATGGTAGATAACCTCAGAGCGTACGTGGCCGATCCGGACTATAAGGCGGGAAGCACCTTTTCGGATCATTTTTCCAACGAGTACGACCTAAAGACACCGGGTAAGTTCGTGGCCAGCGTAGCCAGCGTGTTGGGCAACCGCTTTATCATCAGCCTGGATTACGAGTTGATGGATTACAGTAAAATGCGGTTGATGGTTCCCGCTAACTCAATGGATTCAGACAGTTGGTACGATACCCACAACCAATATATCTCAGATGACTACTGGCTGGCTTCTACCGTGAGGTTTGGTATGGAGTACCGTATAACGCCCCAACTGTACGGCAGGTTAGGCTACGCCTGGATGCAGAACGCGTACGACGAGTCATACGAGATGAGTGGTGATCCCGCGATAGCCTGGTCCAACACCATCTTTCGGATGGAGGGTGACACGCATTGGGTCACTGGCGGGATAGGGTACAGATTCAGTAGGAACTTCTACCTTGATGCGGCGATCGTCTATAAAACGCAAATGGATGACCTTTACCCGTTCCCCAGCCTCTACACGGTGGGGCGACAAGAGCTGGTAATCGATGCTTCGCCGTTTAGGCTGAGAAATTACTCTACGCGGGGGTTGATCACGCTCGGATATAGATTTTAATTATCTGAAATACCTATAGTTACTACATTTTTGTGAAGTAATGCTGCACAAGCGGTGATATCTCCAGGCGTACCGTATTACCCTTGCAAATCCCCCTCTCCCCAGGTGGGGATGTCCGTGAGGTACTCGTAGCCCATTTTCTCGTAGTTCATCCGGCAACAGTAATGGATTAACCCGTTGGTAACGACGATAAAAGGTACTTTCAGCACGCTGTTGTATCGAACCACCTGGTTGAATACCTCTTGCGTTATTTTCACCCTCGGCTCTTTGTATTCCACGATCATCACCGGCTCCAGCCGCGTGTTGTACACTATCGTATCGCAGCGTCGGGTGAGCGAGTTTAGCTTAATCCCCGCTTCATTGGCTATCAGTGAGGCGGGGTATTTTTTTTCGGAAATCAGGTACTGCACGAAGTGCTGGCGAACCCACTCTTCGGGAGTGAGGGCCACGTACTTTCGCCGTAGCGGATCAAATATCTCGTTCTCGCTTGACCCCTCCTTTTTCCGGATTTTTGGCTCAAAAGGTGGTAAATTTAAACGGTACATTGTATCTTTGTTCCATCGATTTTTAGTTACACCGGTGCTAAAATACCATTTTTTCACGAGAAAGGAACGAGAAAGATGAAAACGAAGCAAGAAATAGTGGAGAATTGGCTTCCAAGGTACACCAAGCGGCCACTACACGAGTTCACGAAGTTTATCCTTCTGACCAACTTTCAAAAGTACGTGGAGATATTTGCCGCCCACTTCAACGTACCCATCGTGGGAGTCGGTGCCAACATGCCCAACGCGTCGGCTAACGGGATTACTATTGTCAATTTCGGCATGGGAAGTGCCAACGCGGCCACCGTTATGGACCTGTTAAGCGCCGTGTCGCCCACCGCGGTCCTCTTCTTGGGTAAATGTGGCGGGCTAAAGGAGATAAGCCAGCTGGGTGACTATATCCTGCCCATAGCGGCCATTCGTGGCGAAGGGACCTCAAACGACTACTTCCCCCCGGAAGTGCCCTCACTACCGGCTTTCAGCCTCCTGCGGGCCGTTTCGTCTAACGTGCGCGATTTTAACCGCGACTACTGGACCGGCACGGTATATACCACCAACCGCCGCGTGTGGGAGTACGATGAGGTATTCAAGAGCTACTTGAAGAAGATACGGGCTATGGCGGTAGATATGGAAACGGCAACCCTCTTCACTTGCGGCTTTGCCAACCGTATCTCCACGGGTGCCCTGCTACTCGTATCCGACCAGCCCCTTATTTCAACCGGGGTAAAAACAGAGGAGAGCGACCGACTGGTGACGGAACGATTCGTGGAGGAACATGTGAAAATAGGAATCAAGTCGCTCTCTTCTATCATAAATCAAAGCTCCACGATTAAGCATTTACGGTTTGACTGGTAACGACATGGCTAAAACTACCCAATGGACATACGACTCGATACGGAATGATATCCTTCAACGCCGCTTCTACCCGATTTACCTGTTGATGGGCGAAGAGGCCTACTTTATCGATGCGATTACCGACCTTTTGGTCGATTCGGTGCTCACGGAAACCGAGAAGGATTTTAACTTCTACACCTACTACGGAGTGGATTCCGACGTGAACACGGTTATCGCGACGGCACGCCGCTTCCCGATGATGGCCGAAAGACAACTTGTAGTGGTCAAGGAGGCGCAACAGCTTGATAAACTGGAACTTTTGGACCTGTACGCCAAGCAGCCAATGCCCTCCACCGTACTGGTTATCAATTACAAACATGGAACAGTCGATCGACGCAAGGCGTTCGTGAAGAAAATTAGCGAAGTGGGGGTGCTCTTCGAGTCGAAAAAGCTATACGAGAACCAAATTCCATCTTTTATAACCTCTTGGTTTAAGGAGAAAGGAATCACGATCGACTTTAAATCGGCACAGATGCTCACCGACTACGTGGGGAACAATATCAGTCAATTGATCCCTGAACTTCAAAAGCTGGAGATATCCCTGGAAGATGGCGATAGGCGAGTCACTTCTGAACTGATCGAGAAGAACGTGGGTATAAGCAAGGATTACAATAACTTTGAACTGCTAAATGCCATTATTAACAAGGATGTGCTGATGGCCAACCGGATCGTGCATTATTTCGGGATGAACCCCAAACAAAATCCCATGATGGTTACGGTGTCGGTACTCTTCAACTATTTCAGTAACCTACTGGAGTGCTTCTGGCTGCGACGAAAAGATGAGCAGAGTATTATGGATGCCCTTAACCTTCGCTCTGCCTATTTCGTGAGGGATTACCTGGTTGGCCTTCGTAATTTTAATGCCCGCAAGGTGATGACAATTATCAGCGATCTGCGCACATTTGATGCACGCTCTAAAGGGGTAGACAACGTTTCTGCCTCGCAAGGTGAATTGCTCAAGGAGCTTGTATTTCGGATCATGCATTAATCCCTTCCTGAATATCGCGACCACAGCGAATTCAAATTCGCACATTACAAGTTTACATATGTAGCCAAGAAAAGAGCGTTAATAACTCTTTTCAAGTATATATCTGTAAATATACAAATGTAACATCATGACTGCAACCTCTATTTAGCTTACAATTCGTGCCTCGTCTTCATTAGTTTACCTTTGTATAAATCTTGTTTTAACACTTTATTATTTCAAATATTTAAATAGTTATATTGCATTGTATGAGATGATTATATCTATTTTCATGAGCTTTAATTCACAATGTTGTCCTATATCGCTCAATATATCCACAAAACAGTTAAAAATCAGAATATAAAAGGAACCATCTACTTCAATACCAGTTGAATACATCAATAATATTAAGTGTTTATTTTATTGTTTACGGGCACTATTTTCATTTGTTAATAGCGATTTATTCACAAATGTACCCGTTGATTCACATTTCTAATTTACAATTATATACATAAATGATTTTCAATTGTGAATTAAATTATTTACATTTGTAGATGCATTCTCCACGCCTGTTCATGGTATTCCATCCATGAAAAAGTTGCTGTGAATATAAACACCAAGTCATATGAAGGAGCGCATTAGACAGATCATGGAAGCAGAGAACCTCACTTCGGCAAACTTCGCCGAAAGGGTTCAGATTAGCCGGGCCAGCGTATCGCATATATTGAACGGTCGCAACAATCCAAGCTTAGAGGTGGTAACACGCATTTTAAACGAAATGAATTACATCAATCCTGAATGGCTTATCAACGGGACCGGCAGCATGTATAAAGAAGGTGTTGATCCAAACTCCATTCCCAAGGAACCCGATCTATTTAACCCACCGGTCGAAAAAATCGACCCATCCCCAAGCTCGAACCAAATATCGCGAGGAAACGAGGTTAACGCGTTAGAGGCTTCCCTACGCGAGGTGGCTGCCCGCGCGTTGGAAAATGTCTCTCGTGATGTAGCAGCTCACGCTTCAAAAGTATCCCCACGAGAAGCAGCCCCGCAAGGCTTTGAGGGGGCACCGCAAGCATCTGACGCTGCTCCATCAGCCACATCGGGTGTTAACAAGCCAGACAAAGAGATATCACAGATTATCGTCTACTTCACGGACCATACCTTTAAGGTTTTCAAGCCGTGAAGTTATGATGACATGATGGTTTTGCGCATCTAAATTTCGAACGTTTTATTTTTAGCCAGAAATTTTGAACTTCTAAGTGTTAGTTGGTTTTTAAATAATGTCGTTTAAATCTTAGCATTCAGGGTAAGGAAGTTTGCCCGTTTATCTCCTTACCTTTTCCTTGGCGGACGGCCCGGTGCGGAATAGCGTTTCGAGGTGTCGTCCAATACCAGCACCCAATCCACTGCCTCCCCCTTCATTGGGGGGCAGAACGTGATCGGTTCGCCGTTATTGGTGATGGTACCTATCTTTTGGGCTTTGCCCGTACGCGGGTTGTACCACCATGCGGTGAGCTTGCCGGCCTTGAGCATATCGCCCCGCACCGAGAACTCACGACCCATCGGTGCGTAGACCATGGCGTAGGAGCCTGATTCATCCATCGTGGCGACGAAGCGGTAGCGACCGGCTCCAGGCACCGATGAGTGTACCTCAGAGGGAATGATAAAGTCGGGTGCCGGTACGCGGTCATAGTAAGGGCGTGACTCCATTAGGCGGCGCAGGTGAATCACTTGTCCCGCGGCAGGTTGGTCAATGGCCTTGTACCAGGGCATTAGCGGACGGTTAATGGGATGACGGCCCTTGTCGGGATCATACATCTGCCACACGGAGTGGTGTCCATAGGTGATACCGGCCGAGCCGTAAAAGACCGACCAGTAGAGCGTGCGTCGTACGTCCCAAGCGTTGGAGTGACCGTCGTCATCGGGGCGGAATTCCAACGGGTGGTCCTCGTACAAGGGCTCAATCTCCATGATGGGCTTGGCGGGTGTGCGGCGGAAGTCATCCAATATTTGGGCATTGGAGTTGTAGCGTTGATTATGACCGCTTTGTCGCCCGTTGAAGTCGAGCCACTCATCGTTGTGAAACCATTTTGATGAGGTTTGCCAGCCTGTAGGGTGAAAGGTCATCAGGTTTTGCTTATCCACGCTACGTATCCCTCGGGCCATGGCACGTATGATGGCCTGCTTGTGGTCGTTGTCGGGGTTACGGTCGCCACCCAGGATCCAGATCACGTTATATGCACGGTACCGCTCGGCTATCCAGCGGCCGTATGCCTCGGCATTGTTCGGGTTGAAGATGGGGTTGTCATCGTTCCAGTAACGCCCCCAGGTGGGTAGAATCCCCATGTAGAGGCCCAAAGAGTTGGCCTTCTTGACGATGTAATCCACGTGATCCCAGTAGTCGTTCTGTTCCCCCTCAACGGTGGCAGGTCGTGCCGGGTCACGGTTCAGGAGAGGCTTGTGGCCGTAGGCGTTGTCGCTGTCCACGCCGTCACATTCGGCCAGTGCCACGGCTTGAATAACGTTGTAGCCCTTATCGGCACGGTTCTGCAGGTAGCGGTCGGCCTCCTCGCGCGTCAATCGGTGGAACAGCTCCCACGCCGTATCCCCTTGATAGAAGAAAGGGGTGCCATCAGTATATTGCAGGTAGTGGCCGTTGTCTGAAACCCGGAGCTGGGGCAGCCCTTGGGCTGGCAAGGCGATGATGGTGCCCAGCAGCAGGGCAAGTGATAAGAAGATTCGTTTCATAGTGTATCTCTTTTTACGTTTGTACTCTTCTATTGTTGATCTGGCCACCAGCGGTAGCAGAGGATTTTGGCAAAAGCATTCTCCTCGTGCAGGATAAGGTAAGAGCCATCGGCCTGTTTCATAGCGTTAATAGCGTAGTTGAAATCGCACCAGCCGCTTTGCCTTTTAACGTTCTCACCCGGCTCAATGCGGCCAACGAGTTTACCCGAATGGGCATCATAGACCGTGATATGGCCATATCGTGCTAACGCAACAAAGATGTAATCCCCCTCCACGGTAAAGGCTTTGGCATTGGTATAGTCACGCTGTGAGCCATCTTCGATATTGAAGGGAATATAGAGTGTCATATCGGATGTCCAGCCATCCGTGATTTGGCCGGCTGCTGCTTTCTCCAGGAAACGGTTGCAACGCACGATGGTGCTGCCCATAGCCCACCATGTGTCACGACCATCAGGGTGAGCCGGTGAGAAGCCAGCCAGGTATAACGCGTCTTCTGATGGGTCGTAGTAGATACGTTTGGCATCGCCAAAACCTTTGGGCAGCGGGTAAAGTAGGGGTTTATCGTATTGCGGTATGCCATGCGAGTTCAGCCCTTTACACTTCCAAAAGAAGCATCCCTGTTGCCGTGTACCCCGCCAAATGTTGCCCGCGTGGTCCACGAACAGGCTCATCGAGTATTGGTTAACTTCGGTGCTGTTCAGGTATTCGTTCTCTTGTCTAACGGCATCTCCGTTCTGGTCCACCCAAAAGGTGATATCCCTGTTTTGGTCGGGATCACCATTGTGTGCGAACAGGAAAGGAATGGCTATATAGCCGCATGTCTGCTCGTCGAACCGGTAACCCGCCAACATACCACCATACATGTCAGATACAAAGAGGAAGCTTTTGCCCCCGATGGTGCGCTTGAATGAAGAGGTGATAAAGGCCCCATCTTTTTTAACGCGCTCATCGTCCGGAAAGCGGAACGGGTCGGCAGTATAGGCCACCAGTTCATCTATCCTGCCTCCCTCCTTGCTGTAGTCCACACGGTGTATCTTTTCGGGCGAGTAGACGTGGTGGATATCGGTGCGGTCGAAGTCGGCCGTCGCCGTGAAAATCAGCCCTTCACACTTCCAGAGCCGTTTTTTGGTTCGTTCGTTGTAGGCCTCTACCACCGCTCCCCGGCCACCGCTCACGGCGGTATTGGCAATGTAGATATTCCCCTTGCCATCGACACTAGCCGCCGAAGGACCCGAAAAACGGTATTCGCCAGCCTCTCCCGCCTTGAAATGGTTATCCTGGGCAAACACTCCGCCCGTGGTACCAAACGTGGCGGCGAGCGTGGGCTGTTGGTATATGTTTTCGTACATCAGGATGTTCATATCCTTACCGCGATTAGGCAGCAGAAGTCGATCGTTGTAGGTATCTATCGAGAACGAGAGCGCGGACACCTCTTCGGGGATAGTCAATGATTGGGGTAATAACCGACCGCTCATCGCGTCGATGCGGATGATCTGTTTTCCCCGCATCATCCAGAGTCCATGCTTGTTGTCGGCGTATATTAGCCCCACGCCACCCGTTACCGGGTAGCCACAACGGTAGGTCATGCTCCTTTTATCATAAATTTTTATCGAGTCGGGTATGTTTTGGTTCTCGTCTCCCCCGACTGCCACGAAAAGGTTGTCGTCCTGTAGCGCCAGTCCCTCTAATGACCGGGAGGCCTCCCTGCATACGATAAGCATATCACCCTTATAGCCGTATCCGTTATTAAAGGGGGCGCCTTTGCCCGTGAAGAGGTCGTATCGACGTATCGTTTTCCACTCGATGCTCTTGTCGCAGGGAGGATATTGTGGCAACTGGTTGTCGTTTAACCGGTCGTTTCCCCCGTCGCACCCGTGCTGTGTCAGTAACTGGTACACATAATGGTCATCTATCACCACAGCTTTGCCGGAGTGACGCCCCCAGCCCCCGGTGCCGGAACCTTCGGGACGGCTAATCAGCCTGCCGTTTTGGTATACACCCACGTTGGTACCGCCTTCATCCCACCCGCATATGGTAGCCACTATGCCATCGTTGTTGGTGTAGATATTCCACATATCGTGGGGGATGTGCGCCTCCTCGTAGCCCCCATCGTTGCCTATCCACGACGTGGAGTAATTCTTTAACGTTAAATCTTTGCTATCAACGGGCTCTATGGTTTGAGCTTGCGCGGATATCCAGGTGATGAGAGCGGCTAAGGAGAGAAATAACCGTAACTGTTTTATTGCCATAACTAATCAGAATTAGTTAGATTAAAACCATACTTGTGATTTTACTGTTTATAGGCTTTTGGATTAAGCAGGGTATCCATGGTGAGCCGTTAACTTGTGTTTTACATTGTTATTTAGCAAATGTCGTCAATAAATCCATTGATGCAAAATGTTAGGATGATAAAAAAGTATAATTGATACTGAAAGAAATATCATGCAAAATTCGCATCTCTTTTGTGAGAGTGGCAATAAAGATGTATTTTTGCCCACGTTAACGCTATTTCCCGATGCAAGTAACCGATTTTATTATCCGCTCGAACGAAGCGCTGAACGACCGCAACCGGTTGATTAAGGTGACACCTGCCGATCACCGGCATTTGCCCCCGATGCAACCGGGTCAGTTCGTGCAAGTCTTGGTCGACCGTTCACCCGGTACCTTCCTGCGCAGGCCTATCTCCATCAACTTCGTGGATCGAGAGAAGAACGAATTATGGCTGCTTGTCCAGGAGGNGGGGGGGGGGACGGTACCCGTGAGATATGTAGCCGACAACCCGGTGAGGTGGTGAACCTCATCTACCCGCTGGGCAACTCGTTCACCTTGCCAGAAGGGAAGAGTGACCACTTCCTCCTTGTAGGTGGCGGGGTGGGGACGGCTCCCCTCCTGTTTTTAGGCAAGGAGCTGCATGCCCGCGGCTTTCAGGTCGACTTCCTGCTGGGTGGCCGTTCCGCTACCGATATCTTGCAGCGGGCTGATTTCGAGCAGTACGGTACCCTCTACTGCACCACCGAGGATGGTTCATTGGGCGAGAAGGGGTTCGTGATCCATCACTCGTTATGGCAGGAGAAGCGGTACGACTTTATCTACACCTGCGGCTCCAGGCCAATGATGGTGGCCGTAGCCAGGCTTGCCCGCGAGAGGGGAGTCCCCTGCGAGGCGTCCCTGGAGAACCTGATGGCGTGCGGCTTTGGCGCCTGCCTCTGCTGCGTGGAGAAAACGACACGCGGGAACCTCAACACCTGCACGGAAGGGCCCGTCTTTAATACCGATATGCTCTCATGGCTAGATTAGATGTACAGATAGGAGGGCTGACCCTCAGGAACCCGGTGACCACAGCTTCGGGAACGTTCGGTTACGGCACGGAATACCTCGATTTCGTCGATTTAGGGCGCCTTGGAGGGGTTTTCGTGAAGGGGACGACCCTGGAGCCACGCCAAGGGAATGATTACCCCAGAATGGCCGAAACCGCCTCGGGGATGCTCAACGCGGTGGGCCTTCAGAACCCGGGGGTCGACTATTTCGTGGAGCACCTCTACCCGGTGATCAAGGAGTACGACACCCATATGATGGTGAACGTGTCAGGATCCACTATTGAGGGGTACGTGGCTTGCGCGGAGAGGTTGGCCGACCTCGACAAGATGCCGGCCATCGAGCTGAATATCTCCTGTCCCAACGTGAAAGAGGGGGGGATGGCGTTCGGCACCTCGGTTAAATCGGCAGCCGAGGTGACCCGTGCAGTGCGCAAGGTATTTCCCAAAACCATGATCGTGAAGCTGTCGCCGAATGTTACCAACATCGCCGAGATCGCCAAGGCGGTGGAAGGGGAAGGAGCTGACGCGGTTTCGCTCGTCAACACGTTCCTGGGTATGGCGGTCGATGCGGAGAGGCGGCAGCCCCTGCTATCGACAGTCACCGGGGGCCTATCGGGACCCTGTATTAAGCCTATTGCCCTACGCATGGTGTGGGAAGTGTTTCACGCGGTGAATATCCCCATTATCGGTATAGGAGGAATCTGTAACTGGCAAGACGCCATCGAGTTCATCCTGGTAGGTGCCACTGCCGTACAGGTGGGGACCTACAACTTCATCGACCCGACGGCAACGGTGAAGATTGTCGAAGGGATAAACGACTACCTGGACCGGCACGGTTTTAAATCGGTCAGTGACCTGGTCGGGTTGATTCGGAAGTAACCCAAACCGGTCGTTGTTTTTAGGGATTTAATCATTTCATATAGTACTTTTTCATGGCAAAACTTGTAATTCCGGCCGGCTACGTGCCGCTGTTAAACTTAAAACAGACCGAACTGGGAATTAAAAGCATAAAGGACTTTTTTCAAGCCAACCTCTCCTCCGAGTTGCGCTTGCGACGCGTAACCGCTCCGCTGTTCGTGGAGAGCGGTACCGGGATTAACGACGACCTGAACGGGGTGGAGCGGCCAGTGCGCTTCCCGATCAAGGATATGGGCGACAAGAGCGCCGAGATCGTTCACTCGCTGGCCAAGTGGAAGCGGCTCACGCTGGCCGATTACGAGATCAAGCGGGGATTCGGTATCTACACTGATATGAACGCGATCCGCGCCGATGAAGAGCTGGACAATCTCCATTCGCTTTACGTGGACCAGTGGGATTGGGAGATGGTAATCGATGAGAGCGATCGCAACATCGAGTTCCTGAAGCAAACCGTGCGCCGTATATACGCCGCGATGCTGCGTACGGAGTACCTGGTCTACGAGCTCTTCCCGGTTATCCAGCCCGAGCTGCCCTACGATATCACCTTTATCCATGCCGAGGAGCTGCTGCAAAAATACCCGGACAGGGATCCAAAAGGGCGGGAAGATGCCATTACCGAGGCGTATGGCGCGGTATTCGTGATGGGGATCGGGGCACCGTTGTCGAACGGTCAACCGCACGACGGACGGGCGCCGGACTACGATGACTGGAGCACGCCCAATAGCGATGGGTTCCTGGGCTTGAACGGCGACCTGCTTATATGGAACCCGGTATTAAGGCAGGCCGTGGAGATCAGCTCCATGGGCATCCGGGTGGATCCCGAAACCCTGGAGCGGCAACTGAGGACGAGGGGAGAGCTTGACCGGCTATCACTCTACTTTCACAAGCGGCTGATGAACGACGAACTCCCGCTCTCCATCGGCGGGGGAATAGGGCAGTCGCGCCTCTGCATGCACTACTTGCGTAAAGCACATATCGGAGAGATTCAAGCCAGCCTGTGGCCACGTGAGATGCGGGAGGAGGCCAAGAGCAAAGGGGTGATCCTGATTTAGTGACGGAAAAAAGGGGGCGTCGCACCTGCAACGCCCCCTTCAACCTAAAACAATTCACACAATCAATTATAATTCATTAATCATTTTTAGTCATCGTCATCATCATCATCATCATCATCGTCATCCCAATCATCATCCCAATCGTCGTCTAGCACGTCATCCAGCCATTCCCAGAACCTTTCGGCAACATCGTAATGCCATTTGTGTATTTTTTCATACCACTCGTACTTGTCATCGTCATCAAAGTAGTAGAAGAAGAATCCGGTTTTCCCGTCTATCGTGATAGCACTATCTAACGAGAAGCCGAAAAACAGGGCTTTCTTGGCAAACAGCTTATCCAGATCGAAGGAGATGACCAGGTCCTGATTTTCCCCTACCACGAACGGTTTATTGTCCGGGTAATCGATCTCGAAATCAAACGACTTGTCGGAGGCGAACTCGAACGGGATATCTCCGATGGTGCCTTTAATCAAGATGCTCTTACCATACATCACGGATGTCTTATCCTTTGACCTGTCCATCTCGAATTCTACACCGGAATAAGCAGCCATGGGAAGTTGTACCCCCTTGATAACCATGTTGGTGTTGAGCTCACCATTTGAAATCAACTTGATCTCGAACGGCCCCTTAAGTTCCAGCTCATCGTCACCATCGTACGTCCCATTAAAGGTTAAGAATGGATTGTAGTCGTCATCATACTTGCCACTCTTGTGGTAATCGAAATCATCGTCAAACTCTAGCTCAATCTCTTTGATGTTCAGAATAAAATCGGTAACCGTGATGTTGTAGTTGCTGAACCAGGAGAACTTTGTACCCTCGGTAGATTTTGTGGTTATTTCCCCACCTTTAGCGAGAAAATGTATGTCGACCGGTTTCTTGCCGACCAACTGAAGGTCATCATCCTCCTTATCACAGGAGATAAAAACAAAAGACAGCAAAAATAGCGCCATCAGCGCCGTTGTTAAAACATTCTTTTTCATTTTACTTGATTTTTTCATTTAACATTATAAGTAACCTTATCGAACTATTTCATCAGACGGCATTTAAGACAAATAGTTTAAAACCTCGTTAGAGAAGGGGGGTGTTTTTTATTTTTTTATAGGATAAGAATGAAAGCAAAAACAGCGCCAACACGGCTATCTATCAATAAAATATAGAACGGGAAAAAGTGCCTTAAATAAAAAAATCGGTCAAGTAAAATTCTTGACCGATTCACTTTCGGGTAGCGAGACCGGGGCATGATCCCGGGACCTCATGATTATGAATCATGCGCTCTAACCAACTGAGCTATCTCGCCAACTGCGTATCCCTTAAATTAGCGGTGCAAAAGTAGCACAACTTTTTGAATAATGCAACTACAAATCCCGAAATCAGTTCTAAAAACGACAAAATGTTGTAATTTCGCGTAGGAAACGAATGCATTATGATCTACCCCGATAATTTTGAACAGAAGATTGAATTTTTGAAAGTACGTCAACTCCTGGTCGACCGGTGTTTAAGTCCGCTTGGGGAAGAGAAGGTGGAGGAGATGTGTTTCCTTACCTCGTACAACGAGATCGAGGCACGATTAGCCCAGACCGAGGAGTTCGTTCGCCTGCGGGAAGAGGAGGATGCCTTCCCGATGGATGGATTCCATGATACGAGGGCGGAGCTGAAGCGGATTCGGGTGGTGGGGGCGTGGATAGAGCAGGGAGCACTGTTTAACTTGCGCCGCTCCCTGCATACCTTGAACGGTATCGTTGCCTTCTTGCGCCGAGACGAGGAGAACCCGAAGTACCCGTGCCTGCTGACCTTAGCCAGCGACGTGGCTACCTTTCCCGAGGTCACGAAGCGAATTGATGCCATTTTGGACCGTTTCGGGCAGGTGAAAGATAGTGCGTCACCCAGGTTGGCGGAGATCCGGAGGGAACTAACCTCCACCATGAACGGTATATCCAGAACCTTGAACACGATCTTGCGGCGGGCACAGGCGGAGGGGTACGTCGATAAAGATGTATCGCCGAGCGTACGCGACGGGCGGCTGGTCATACCCGTGGATCCTTCGTACAAGCGAAAGGTGAAGGGAATCGTGCATGATGAGTCTGCCTCGGGCAAGACGGTCTTTATCGAGCCATCGGAGGTGGTAGAGGCCAACAACCGCATCCGGGAGCTGGAGGCGGAGGAGCGGAGGGAGATCATCCGCGTACTCACGGAGTTCACCGCGTACCTCCGCCCTTTCCTGCCGGACTTGCTGGTGTCGTACGATTTCCTGGCAACGATCGACTTCATACAGGCGAAGGCATCGCTTGCCACGCTGATAGGAGGCATAAAACCGTCACTAGAAAACAGACCGCTCATCGACTGGGTGCAGGCGACCCACCCGCTACTGGACCTCTCGCTCAAAAAACAGGGCCGGAAGATTGTTCCGCTCGATATCACGCTGGAGAAACCGAACCGAATACTGGTCATCTCTGGCCCCAATGCCGGTGGGAAGTCGGTCTGCCTGAAAACCGTGGGACTGCTGCAATACATGGTGCAGTGCGGGCTACTTATCCCGCTGAAGGAGAACTCCAGGGTAGGCCTCTTCCGGGATATCTTTATCGATATAGGTGACGAGCAGTCCATCGAAAACGACCTGTCGACCTACAGCTCGCACCTGCTGAACATGAAGCAGTTTGAAAGGCACTGCAACGACCGGTCGCTCCTGCTTATCGATGAGTTCGGGAGCGGCACCGAACCGAGCATGGGAGCAGCGATCGCCGAGGCGTTACTGGGGCGGTTCAACCGAAAAGAGTCGTTCGGCGTGATCACCACGCACTACCAAAACCTGAAGCATTTCGCCAACGAGCACGAGGGGGTGGTCAACGGCGCTATGCTGTATGACCGCCACGAGATGAGGCCACTGTTCCGATTATCCATTGGTAACCCGGGCAGCTCGTTCGCGGTGGAGATAGCACGGGGCATAGGGCTGCCGGAAGAGGTGATCGCAAAGGCCTCCGAGATCGTAGGGAGCGACTACATCAACATGGACAAGTACCTGCAGGATATAGCACGCGACAGACGCTACTGGGAACGCAAGCGCGATGAGATACGCAGAGAGCGCAAACGGTTGGCAGAGATCACGTCGGAGTACGAGACCAACCTGGAGGAGATTGGTCGGCAGAGGAAGGAGATATTGGGCCAGGCGAAGGAGGAAGCGACACGGCTGCTGGCTGAAAGTAACGCCCGAATCGAAAATACCATCCGGGGTATCCAGGAGGCCAAGGCAGATAAAGAGAAGACTAAGAGACTAAGGCAATCGCTCTCCACGTTCCGTGAGGAGCTGGAGGCGACAGATGAAAACATGGCGCCCAGCAAGCGTGGTAAAACGAAGAGACAACAGTTAACGAGGTCACCAAAGTTGTCGGGGGCAGCGGGGGCGTCAAAGTCACAGAAACCATCGAAATCGAAATCGAAATCAACCCCAACCCCAACCCTTCAGGCGGGCGACACGGTGCGATTGAAAGGGCAAACCTCGCCGGGAAGGATCATGGAGGTGAACGGCAATAAGGCGACCGTGGCCTTCGGGATGATTAAGACGACCGTCCCCCTAAAGCAATTGGAGCGGGTGAGCGGTCGGCAAATCAAGCGGTCGGCGAAGGCTTCCAACGTGCGGGATATGCTGCACGAGCGCAAGTTGAACTTCAAACCGGACATCGACGTGCGAGGAATGAGGGGCGATGAGGCGTTGATAGCGGTGACCTATTTTATTGATGACGCGATCCAGCTAAGCATCCCCAGGGTGCGTATCTTGCACGGCACCGGCACCGGTGCGCTCCGGCAAATCATTCGTGAGTATCTAAGCGGTGTGGATGGCGTAACGCGCTTCCAAGACGAGCACGTGCAGTTCGGCGGGGCCGGAATAACGGTGGTGGAGTTGGCGTGACGCATTCAAATATTTTGTTATCTTCGCGGCTAATGTTTTATTTTTCAACATGCGCCTTCTGCCTTAGGCTGTTCCCGTATTAAAAGGCAAAGCTTTCGCTTGTTGCACGGGGACATATCTTAACGCGGTTCGCAACATTCAATCATGTTCTAATGGAAAAATCTTCAAAGTCAACATCAAAACCAACCAAACCGGGACCATTTAGAAAGCTGGCCGCGAGTATCACGAAATACTCGAAGGCGTTTTGGGTAGCCAACGTCGTGGAACTCCTCGAGCGTTTGGCTTACTACGCGGTGTTTATCGTTATCACGCTCTACCTCTCCAACGTGTGGGGTTTTTCCGATATTCAGGCCGCGTGGATCGCCGGGGTTTTCTCGGCCATGCTCTACCTGTTGCCGGTGTTCGCCGGTGCGGTGGCCGACAAGATTGGTTTCCGGGCTGCCATCATCCTCGCGTTCTCGCTGCTCACACTCGGGTACGGCGGTTTGGGTCTCTTGCCCACGTTGCTGGAAAGCGCGGGGCTGGTGAATTACGAAATGACCACGACCTATACCGGGTTGAGGGAGAGCTACCTGCAATGGTCTATCGTGGCACCGCTTATACTTATCGTAATAGGAGGGTCGTTCATCAAGTCGGTCATCTCCGGCACGGTAGCACGGGAGACCACGACCGAGAACAGGGCACGCGGTTACTCCATCTTCTACATGATGGTGAATATCGGTGCCTTTACCGGTAAAACGGTGGTAGACCCATTGAGGCGTAGCTTGGGCGACCAGGGGTTGGTGTACCTGAACTTCTTCTCGGCCGCGATGACTCTCCTTGCCCTTATCGCGGTTTACTTCTTCTACCGGTCGACCAAAACGGAAGGGAAAGGGAAGAGCTTCGGGGAGCTGGGACGGTCGCTGGTGAAGGTAATACTCAACGGCAGGCTTTTGCTGTTGATATTGATCGTGAGTGGCTTCTGGTTG
>JGI24710J26742_10000201_pt1 | contig 55415 bp, 41 predicted proteins | sample BioPla2DNA2_FD_26742 | JGI IMG/M metagenome (IMG submission 26742) | reverse complement strand
AGAAGATGTCAGAAGTTTTTATATGCCTATAGTTGACTGGTTAATGACTCTCAATGCCAATAGTGTCAATTATATAGAAAGGTTTAAAAAAGATGCCGCAGTTTTTAAAATTAAATTATCATACTTTAACTCCTCTTCTGCAAAATTTATTCTAGATATAATGCTATTATTAAATATGATGCATAAAAATGGATTGAATGTGTCTTTAGAATGGCTATATGAAAAAGGCGATGAGGATATGTTAGAAGTTGGTAAGGAATTAGCAGAAATGATCAATTTTCAATTGAAATTTGTAGAAGTGTAAATTTTTCTAATACAAAATATTAAAAATTAGTTAACAAACACACTTATATGCGTTCTATATCAGTTTTTTTCTTCTAATTTAGAATCATCTGTATTATCTTCACTATCTTCCACATTTATTTTACGCAAAAAATCTATAAGAATGGGTCTATCTCCCATTGTTGTATTACTATTTAAACCTAACTGATACTCTTTCCACTTCTGTATCCTTACAGCATTAATTTCCCTTTGCGCATCAGCTAACATTTCAACAGATTCTTTACTTGCTGCTTGATGAATAGACATTTCAGCTTGCACCATTTCATGCTCTAAATCTAACTCTCTAAGCAAATGGTTCCTGATACTGGTGTATGATTTTTTTGCCTCTGCACTCGTTCTAAGTTGCTCAAGCGCCAGCAAATCATCATACGGGCCACGATTTGATATTAGTTTTACGAATATTGGTGATATCTCAATTAATATAAATAACAACAGAATAAAATAAGATACAACAGCTACTTTTTGATCTTCTGCCTGTAATAAGCTCATACTGCGAAACCTCGCAAGGAAACCTTTTGTGCGAGTTATAATCATCTGGTTGGTGGTTAACAGTTGGTCCCTTTCTCTCTGTAAAAATTTTATTCGTTCATTGTTTTGTTCAATTTGTGGAAAGAAACGCAGTTTGGCATCCTGAAGTTCTGATTCGGCTTTATCATATTCTTCTTTCTTTTCTCTAAATACAGAACCTTTCCCAGCTACACCAGTACCACCAGTGCCTTCTGCTTCTGCTATATACATTGAGAACAATTGGTCGCGTCTTTGGCTAAGTTCATCTATTTTACTCTGCAGAGAATTATTTGCATTGACTAACTTTTCAATTTCCGAAAATTGAGCATTAAGTATACTGTCAGCTTCTTGACGCTGTTCTAGTTGTGAGAGAGCCATTCTTGCTTCAATCTCTTTTTCAAATAATCGCATCTCAATTGGTTTTGAAACAACAATAGCAATAAGTACTGATAGTATTAATCGTGGAAAAGCCATAACAAGCTCCTTTCCAAACATTTTTTCTTTGCGTAGTGAAGCGACTAAATACCAATCAAGAAAAAATATTATCATACCCCAAAACACTCCGAATACAACTGCAGCCCACGTTGTTTCAAATATCATCCATACTGCATAACCTCCCGATATTGCTGCTAAAGCCCCTGTAAAGAAAACTATTATCCCTATTCCTAAATAAACATTAATTTCTGTTGGGCAATGCTTTAACAAATAGAGTCTTGCTCCACTACACCATGCAAAAAATCGTGATAAATAATTGCCTTTCCAAATGTCGCGCTCAGTATTATGATTGTGGTTATTTTGCTGCATTAATATAACAAATTTAACAAAAAGGTAATACTACAAATTTAATCCATTATTTCGTATTTGCATAAAAAAAATAATTTTCAAAATAGTTATTTAGCTTAGTAATTAACCTATAAATTAGTTATTAAGCTCTGTAACACGAGATATAACGCGTGCGGAAAATGTTGTCAACAACTTATAAACAATTTTATATTAATAGTTCGTAAACTCAGGAGTTTTTATAACTTTGACCTTTACATTTTAATAAATATTATTATGACGCTATTGTATGAGTTTTCATACATTGGTTAGCATGTAAATTCAATATAACCATAAACTGAAAATTAAACCTATGAAAACAAATTCATCTAATGCAAAAAGAGTTGTAACGGGTATTCTTTTTGTAATTTTCGGAATACTACTGCTTTTACGCAATTTTTATCTGCTACCACCAAAAATTGAGGATATCTTTCTAAGCTGGCCTATGCTTTTGATTGCCGTAGGATTGGTAAGTTTAGCAGGGAGGAATTACACTGCAGCCTCAATCATAATTTTTACAGGTTGTTTTTTCCTTGTACCTAGAATTATTGACATTGAAGTTAAGCTTAAGCAATTTTGGCCCATAATAATAATTTTTACAGGCTTAGCAATTTTATCTCAGTGGAGATCTAAAAATAAGAAAGGTGACAAAACTTTAGCTTTTAGTGACTACATTGATGAGTTTAATATTTTAAGTAGTAAGAACTATACTCATCAAAGTCCAACTTTTAAAGGTGGGCGAATATCATCTATTCTTGCAGGGGTAAATGTTGACTTTAAAGGAGTTAAACTTGATAACACGATCACCACATTAGATGTTACTTCCATTTTGGGTAGTGTTAAACTGTTTGTGCCCACTGGCTGGACAATAAAAAACGATTTATCCAATGTGCTTGGAGGTATCTTAATTAAAAATAAAGATGCCAATACAGACAGAGAAGAAAATGTTTTAGTAATTACTGGTAGAGTTGTCTTGGGAAATGTAGAGGTTGTATATGTTTAATCACCTGCCCTTTTATATATATGTAATGTACGCTTATTGTTAGCATTCCGAGCAAAGTAATATTTCTGATCGGGACTATAAAACTGAACCGTTTCTTGAGTCGGTTTGGCCATATAGCATCCTTTGGGTGTTTTGTCGCAAGTTACGTCGCGAATATATCTCTGTCCTACAAGTATTATTTTGTAATCGGACGAATATCTGCTAACACGAACATATAGTTTGGTGTCATTTTCTGTAAGATAGCACTCCCCTAACTCCACAATATTATCAATCCAATAGGCTCCAACACACTTCATCGAATCAAGATTATATATTGCTATTAACGAGTTTCTATTTCCGTACTCAGCGAGCAACATTTTGCCGCTTTCACTAAGCTTTAAGTCATTTAACTGGTACCTTCTATTGTTTTTATTTTTTGAGAAATCAATGTGAGGAGGTTGAAACTCTGCGACTAACTCATAATTGCCTTTTTGTGCATAGCTTGGAATAATAATATTTATAAAAAAAACTGCCAGAAAACTAAACGATAATATTTTAGACATTGCTTTTGGTTTTAATTTGTATCCTACAAATTTAGAAAAATGGTTTTAATTGACAAAAAATTAATGTATAAGTTGTTTTTAACAATTGTATCTTAATAGATTACAGATATTTAATCGTTACCTCTTTTAAAAACTTCTCTTCCAAAAGTTTTGCGATTCTCTTCATAACGGTTCGCCTAATTTCCAGCTCAACAGGCAAGTTTGGATCCTGGTGCGCGATGTTTATACGTGTCCCTATAACCATTGTTATTTTATCACTTTTTAAAAGTAACTGAACAATCTGATCGGCAGGTCCTCTGCCTAAATTGGTGTTGTTATCAAAATTAAGCAGAATGTTTGAGACTTTACTTAATGTTAAAATGCCTTCTGTTATTAAATCAACCCCTTTCATGTTACTGGTTGGAGGCAAGTCAGGATCTTCAAATTCAAAGTTATCAACGATTGTTTCTCCCAATTCTCGTGAAACAATATCAGCCGTAGTAGCTCCACACAAAATTTTCTTCCCTTCAAATTGACGTACAATATCTCCCAATTCAACATCGCGTTCTTTTTCATATGGCGGACCAGAACAAAGAAGCAGTTTACGAGGTTCTCTAAAATAAATTGCTGCACAACTTATGTCGTCTTTGGGATGATAGCTGTCATTCATAACAGCCATATTAACGATTCTACGTGCTAATTTCCGTGCTGAAATAAATGGTGTTTGTTCTACAATTGACAACGCAAAAACCTTAGCCTCATCAATTCCCCATCCTAATGGATATTTACGAGTACCTAAACCCGATTGTGATATACCATCGGACCAGAACAGAATTCTATCCTCTTTTTGAGCTGTAAATTTTGTCGAGCGCAACTCTTTCCCTTTGTTGTTTTCACTATCTAATATTAGTTTTTCCCACGTAAGTTTTAGCGGTACTTTGCCTCTAATTACAAAACATTCGGGATTGTCGTACTCCAATATCTCAACTTCACCGGTGTAAGTATTAATGTCAACAATTGTAAATGTAGAATAACTTATTTTTTTAATGCTACATACTGGCAAAGTATTCATTATCATTTCAGCTGTTGTCTTAAAATCTTTATGCTCGGCTGTGAAATTGGCAGCTAAAGTTGAAGTTAATGTAGCCAAAATATTGGCTTTAACTCCGTGTCCCATACCATCACTAAGAACAGCAATAATGCGTCCTTCCTCTTTAACTCGTTTGGTTACAAACACATCTCCACAAATACGTTCGTCCTCGTAGTTGTCTTGCTGGCAATTTACTTCTACATAGAATGATCCTTTCATATGATTATATTTTTTCATCTATGGTCGTATGGAATTTACACATCTTATAACCATCCCGCTGCGTATAAGTTTGAGTTGAAATGTTTGTTTAATAACACACCTGCTTTTTAATGTGAATCACTATTGGATTTTATATCTTTATATGACTCTATGATTGAATTGAGCATATGTTCTGTCTCTGAAGCTCCCTCTCCTAATAAAAAGGCTATTTGTTGAATTAATTTCAGATTTTTGTCAATAACTTCGTTGATTCTATTAATAACTTCCTCTTTATGAACCTCTGGGGCATGCATGTCACGGATTATTGCGCCAACAATTTTGTTTGGTTTAATTGGAAAAATTGACAAGTTTAGAAAGCTTTCTCCAAGATGAATATCCTTATTTTCCACACTTTCATTTGTTTCTAATACGAAACTGAAATAGTTATAAATATGTGGTGCAACCAAAGTTTTAAGATCTGCGCCTACTAATCCAGGTATAACTTCAGCTACTTCCACGGCATCAGAGCCAAGTAGGTTTATGAAACTTTGATTTGAAAGCAAAATTTTAATTTTTTCATCTACGACTACAACACCTGTCGGAAGTTTGTTCAACAGTCCCAAATTAATTTTTGAAGCCTCTTGAAATGCCTCTTGTTCCTGTTTGGTTGATTTTTTGCTCTCTACAAGTGCTTTTTGAGCATTACTGAGTTTTTCGTTGGCAGATCTAAGACGTTTTTTATATCTGATATTACTTTGAATAACATATGTGGGACACATATCTACACGTGCAAGCCCATTACCTACGGCAGCAGCTAAATCACGACATGATTCGTATCCGCAAGTGCCACAGCCCGATTTGTTTTCTGAATTATCGCGACCTAGTTGAGCCATAACCTTCTTTACCTCTTCTTCGGTTGGCTCGGGAAGGCGCATATCACGGTTTTGATATGTTCTCGTAAAATCTAAATTTAAGTATTTCTTAAGATCTTTTTCCCATTGCTCTTTATTGTATCTACTCAATCGTTTTTTGACGTATGTGATTACCAACGAACGTCTTACAAACTTTTTTCCTCCTTTACTGGTACCTGGTCCCATTATGCAATTTCCGTCACAGTAAAACAGATCCAAATGCTGTTTTAGTTGACTAAAGTGTTCAAACTCTTGTAACGCTCTTAAAACATTGGTTTTACCATCAGTGCAAATTAGTTGTCCGCTCAATAAATCCTCGTTTATATCAACGCTTTGGAACATTCCTCGACTAATAGGGAACAGACTACCTTTACCTCCAATTGGCGGATCAAAATCAGAAAACTCAACATTGTTTTCTGTTATTCCAGCTTCGGCAAACATCTCACGCAATTCTTTAAATGTAAGAACAATATCAACACGTTTGTTGTCTGATAAATGGTGAGCTTCTCCTTTTGCTGCAGTACACGGTCCTATATAAACCACTTTTATATCCTGACCATATTTTTCTCTAACTACCTGCGCAGTAGCAATCATTGGCGATACAAGCGGTGCCATATTGTCAATTAGCGATGGGTGATATTTTTCAATATAACCTACTATTGCGGGACAATTGGCTGTAATAAAATATTTTCCCTTAAAATTTTCAAAAAGCTCGCGATATTTTAATGCAACTAGGTCGGCTCCGAAAGACACCTCGCACACATATTTGAACCCAAGAGCTTTTATCATTCCCACAAAGTTTGTGTAATCTGTAATATCATCAAACTCTCCTGAAATACTTGGGTCACATATCGCCACAACATTTTCTCCAGAACGAATTAGTGCCCTGACCTCTTTTTTAGCATCCAAATCTCTAATTGCGTCGTATGGACAAATACGCAAACAGCTACCACAACCAATGCAGCGTTCGGGAACAATCTCACAACTATCTTCCTTTGTTTTGATGGCATTTGCAGGACATACTCTCACGCATGCAAAGCAGAGCTTACATTTATCGGGGTTTATTTTTATTACTTGCATATTAGTTAATTTGAGAGTTGTTAATGTTGATTGCGCTATGGTTCTTAATTATAGACCCTTTTGTTAAACATAACAAATTTATGTCATAGATGTTTTTAATCAAGCTGTACGCTCAAATTTCGTAAGCCTAATAATATCCGTCAAAAACATCGTTTAAAATATCGATAACATTCATTGAATCAACGTTCTCGTAGATATTATTGTCGATTTTCAAAACAGGACCGTTTACACAATGTCCAAAACAATGATCTCCTTTGAGTTGTACATATTGTGCAAGATTATGTTCTTTTATAAAATTGTTTATTACTTGCAATACCCTTTTATTTCCGCGGATAAAACAAGAACCTCCCAAACATATTGTAATCTCTTTTTTATCGAGCATGTTTATATAATTTTCGGTTTTGCAATATTAGTTAAAATAAAAATTAAAGCTATTGATTTGATTGATTTTTGTCATTTTTTTGAATATAATTCCTACATTTCGCTTAAATCAGTAATTTTGAGACCAAAAATGAGCTAAAATGAATTTTGACTTCGATGACCTTATATGCTCAATCTCAACACCACATGGCGTTGGGGCTATAGCTATTGTTCGTATTTCGGGAAAGGAAGCCAAAAAAGTTCTTGAAAACCTATTTTTTCCTGTCACCAAAATAGATATATCTTCAATTGAGCCTCGCAAGGCTTATTACGGACAGATAATCAGCCACGGCAACATTGTCGATGAGGTAGTTGTGACATGGTTTAAAGCTCCTGAATCATACACGGGCGATGATGTTATTGAGATAGGCTGTCACGGTTCGCAATATATTCAACGGCAGCTAATGCAACTGTTAATTGAGAACGGCTGTCGCACCGCAAAACCTGGCGAGTTTACCATGCGGGCTTTTTTGAGCGGAAAGATGGATTTAACTCAGGCTGAGGCTATTAACGATTTAATTCACGCTCGCAATAGTATGTCACATAAAATGGCTATGTCGCAAGTCAAAGGCTCATTTTCAAAGCGACTTATGCAGTTATCGGACAAGCTGCTGAACCTTATATCGTTAGTTGAATTGGAGTTAGATTTCAGCGAAGAGGATGTCGAATTTGCCGACCGCAACACGCTACGTTCACTGATTAACGATGTTCAAGATGAGGTAAAAAAACTACACGACTCGTATGAATCTGGTCAAGCGATTAAAGAGGGAATCCCTGTAGCCATTGTTGGACAGCCGAATGCAGGAAAATCGACCCTGTTAAACAAAATTCTGCAAGAAGAGAGATCCATCGTTAGCGATATTCCCGGAACAACCCGCGATGCCATCGAAGACACAATAACTCTCAATTCCATTGAGTACCGTTTTATTGACACGGCGGGCTTGCGCAGAAGCACCGATAACATTGAGAAGCTCGGCATAGAACGTTCTATCGACAAAATCACCAAAGCGTGGATTATTATTTTCCTGTTCGATGCAACAAGCAAAATTGAGGATATTAAACACGCCTGCGATTTGGTTATGGCAAATATTGACAACACCTCGCAGATAATTTTCGTGGCAAACAAAATTGACTTGTTGCCTGAGAATGAATATCATAGCAAGATAGAACAAATATCCAATTCAATCAACATACAACCGCTCGACATTCTACTGATTTCAGCAAAAAAAGAGCAAAACTTAGACTCTCTGATAAACCGATTGACTCTATTGGCACAGAGCATGTTGCCATCTGAGGACTCCATAATAATTCACAACACCCGACAGTACGAGCTATTAATGAAAATATTGGTTGCCATTGGCAGCACCATTGAAGCAATTGAAAAAAACTTAACAGGCGATTTGTTAGCCTTTGAACTTAGAAAAGTTTTGTCGCTTATAGGCGAATTAACGGGAACTGCTATTACTCCGGATATGATATTGGGAAATATTTTTAAAAATTTTTGCATCGGGAAATAAAAAAATAAAGCACTCATTTTCAGATACTAATCAACACAACCAATGATATTCACACCTTTCTCAATCAAACGTTTCCCAACCCACGAAGTAAGAGTTGGAAATATAACCATAGGCGTAGACTCCGATATTGTAATCCAAACCATGTGCAATACGCCTGCAGGCAATATTGAAGCGGGATACAAACAATCAAAAGAGGTTATATCAGCAGGTGCGCAGATGGTGCGTTTTGCTGTCAGAAACAGAGCTGACGCCGAGTCTATTGGCAAAATAAAAGAACTGCTACTTAAAGATAATATTAACACCCCTTTGGTTGCCGATGTGCACTTTAGTTCGCAAGCAGCCTTTGTTGCAGCTAAGTTGGTTGATAAGGTGCGAATTAATCCCGGAAACTTTATCGACAAACGAGCCACTTTCGACACAAAAACTTACACCGAATTGGAGTGGAAAGAAGAGCTAAACAAAATAGAACTCTCTCTAAATGAACTAATTGATATTTGTGTTGCACACGATACTGCGTTAAGAATTGGAGTTAATCACGGTTCGCTAAGCGACCGCATTATGTCAAAATATGGCAATACCACCGAGGGAATGGTCGAGTCGGCAATGGAGTTTCTTAGAATTTGCAAGAAAAGGGTCTTTCAAAACGTAGTTATCTCGCTTAAATCGAGCAATATAAGGATAATGAACAGCGCATATTTTATGTTAGCAAAACAAATGCAGACAGAAGATATGCACTACCCACTTCATTTGGGCGTTACCGAAGCGGGAAACGATTTGTCTGGGCGTGTGCGCTCGGCTATAGGTATAGGAAGATTGCTCGGTCATGGAATTGGCGATACTATACGAATATCATTAACCGAAAACCCTGTAAAAGAGATACCTGCGGCGCAAAAACTCGCTAAACACTTTAAACACAGAAAACCACTGACAGACACAAATAACAACTGGAAAGAGTACAATCCACTTGACTTTAGCTTTTATAAGTCACACGAAGTTGGAAATATTGGTGGCAAAAAACCTGTTATTGCTGTGTGCGATATTAGAAATTATCGTGTTCTTGACAATATAATGCTCGAAAAATTAGGATATAAGTTTAACGGTAAAAAATGGATTGCAACAAGTCAAGCCGCTGATGCTGTTTATGTTAAAGATATTGAAATTATAACCGAACTGCCCGAAAACCTGTCCATTATTTATGAAGCAGGCACAACCAAAATGCCATGCGAAAACGCCACTCCTTTATTTAACAATCTGGAATTTATATATATAGCCGACAAATCAAAAGAGTTTACAAAATGGGTATCGTTAACAAATAGCGATTTATCTAAACCTGCGATTATTGAGCAATTAAGAAACAGCCCCAAAACCGTAATAGTTTTAGAAACCATGTCTCAAAACGGATATGCAGACCAGATGTCGGCTTTTCTTAAACTAAAATCGGCACAAATAAACAATCCCGTAATAGTTAAGCGAAATTATGTCTCTGACGATTGGGAAACATTTGTAATAGAGTCATCTGCCGACACAGGAAGCCTGTTGGTTAGCGGAATGGGCAACGGCGTTTGGCTTACCAATCCTTTCTTAACCGATGTGGAGGATAATCGCAGGCTAACGTTTGAGATACTTCAAGCTTCAAGGGTCAGGATAAGTCAAACCGAATATATTGCGTGTCCCTCGTGCGGTCGGACGCAGTTTGATATTGAATCGGTTTTAGCCGAAGTTCGCAGCAAAACTAATCACCTAACACATTTAAAAATTGCCGTTATGGGCTGCATAGTAAACGGTCCCGGCGAAATGGCAGATGCCGATTATGGCTATGTTGGAGCTGCACCAAACAGAGTTGCTTTATACAAGGGTAAAGTTGCGGTTAAGAAAAATATATCCGCCGATATAGCTGTAGAACAGCTTATTGAACTTATTAAGGAAAATAATGATTGGGTTGAACCTTAACTTAGAAGAGCTCAGCCACTATTTTAGTTGCCTACAACTCTCTCCAAAGTGCAAATAATAGGATTATGATCGCTTAATTTACCTTCACCTGTTTGAAATGATTTTGCAACAAAATTTTTGTCGAAGAATATATAATCAATTCTAACAGAGACTGGTGCACTACCAAAAGTATGTCCAAAGCCTAACCCCGATTTTTGAAAAGCATCGCTCAGTTTCCCTTTGACTTTACGATATGCGTACGATAAGTGAGTATCGTTTAAGTCGGCACAAACAATTGTCGGTAATTTTGTTTCCTGAATATGCTCTCTGACTTTAGCAGCCTGGTCAGCACGTTTTTTATATGCAGTATTCAATCGGCTAAAAATTCCTTTTATTTGCCTCATTTCTATGCTTGTAGGGCTTGTGTTAATTTTATGGATAAATTTATAATCATCGGTATCGAAATGATTACTTTGAAGATGAACGTTGTAAACTCTTATCGTATCGCCAGACACCAACAAATCGGTCCACAAGGCATTGTTTTGGGAATTTTCAAACTGTATTTCACCTGAATTTATTATGGGATATTTGCTAAAAGTAGCTATCCCAAATCTATACAAATCCTTTGCAATATAGGTTGGCGCGATTTTGTGAGATTTTATTCCCTGTAGCTTATTAATCCTGCTTGTTGTTTCAAAACTGTTTGTTTTATCGTCGTAATACTCTTGAAAACAGATAACGTCTGCGTCAATGGTTTTAAGGTAATCCATAATGTTATCGCGAGTATTCTTATTGTGTGACCAATTATATAAATCAAACAGTCTGACATTAAACGAGGCAACTTTCAGTGTTTGAGCTTTGGGGATAATCTCATTTCCGCTTTTTGAAAAATTTAGGCTTAATAATGTCAGTATATGTTGAAATCCCAAAGCAATAATAACAAAAGGTAGCAGAAAAACCCATTTGCGTTTTACTATCCAAATAACTGTAATTAAGATATTTATAATCAATATATATGGATATATAATCCCCAATATTTGCGGAAGCGCAAAAAGGTTTGGCGATATAAAAGGTGCCAAATTTGCTATCAGCAAAATTAGAGCAAAAAATGCTGTAACCAAAAGAGCAATATTTGTGAAAAATGATTTCATCTACTTTGTCAATTTGTCTATAGGTCTCTTTTCTTACTACTATCAAACAATATTTGTTTTTCTTCGGCTGTTAGATTGCTATATCCACTTTTCTTAATCTTCTCGAGTATTGCGTCAAGCTGTTTCTGATTTTCACGTTTCCGTGCATTATAATCGTATTCTGTTTCACCTCTTCTATAAGTAACGCGTAAATGACTCTTTTTCTTGCGTCTAAGCTTAAATTTGGAAATATTTTTAAACCAGCCAACAAATTTTGTTAAGTCAACCCTCTTTTTATATGCGGAGATAAAAATCCAGCCCATTATGGCTCCTCCAAGGTGTGCTAAATGCCCGCCACTATTGCTTGAGGTTATACCTATTATATCTAACAGTATCATAACCAATGCAATCCATTTTAATTTAACCGGACCCAAAAATATTATGTTTACACTATAATTTGGTATATACAAGGCAGTTGCAATAACAATCGCAATTACCGAAGCTGATGCCCCCAGAGCAACGCTACTTTCAACATAAGGCTTAAATACAGGGAAGAGGTTAAATGATAAAATATAAAAGATACCACCAAACAAGCCACCTATAATATAAAGCCCAAGTAACTGATTTTGTGAAAAGTAGCGTAAAAAAATAATTCCAAACCAATATAACCACAAAATATTGAACAATATATGCAAAAACCCTTCGTGCAAAAACATATATGTAAAGAGTGTCCAAGGCTTAACAGCTAATGCAGAGAGACTTGCTGGTACAGCAAATAGTCTTACGACTGTTCCTGTACTCCATTGAGAGGCTGAAAGGAAAAATATAACTCCAATAATATTTACAGCAAGAAAAACAGCTAAGTTTATAGCTATCAACTTGGTTAATATACCACCAGACTTAACAATTGTCTTTATTTCGTCAACTAAGTTCATCGCTTAAAAAATAATGGTTTAGAATCTTTTAAACTTTTTGCTCCAGTATCTGATAAGGAAAAATCCAAATATCATGCCACCTAAATGTGCAAAGTGTGCGACATTGTCTCCGCTTCTGTTTGCAACACCTAACCAAAGCTCTAAAACTCCATATCCTAAAAGATCGGAAGANCATTTTGCTTTTATTGGGATTGGGGGAAACAACAACATAAGTTGCGTGTTAGGGAACATCATTCCAAAAGCAAGCAAAACACCAAATACTGCTCCCGAAGCCCCTATAACAGGTACATTCATCCTAAGTTCGAGAATTTTATTGGCATAGACTGTTGCCTCGCTTATCAAAAACTTATTATCGGGATATTCGTGAAAACGGTTAATAAAATCTGTAAGCATAGCCGTTGGACGTGAAATATTATCCCTCACAATTTGGCTAAATAGTTCGGGCGTGGGAGTATTATTAAAAACTGCAATAGAGGTTTTAATGCTCTCAATATCAATCCAAGTCACAAGCATATGCATCAACATAGCACCCAAACCAGTAACAAAATAGTATATCAAAAATCGCTTGCTTCCCCACACCATTTCAAGAACTTTTCCAAACATATAAAGAGCAAACATGTTGAAAAACAGGTGTGTAATGCCACCATGCATAAACATGTGGGTAATAATCTGATGTGGTCTAAAAAACTCAGATTCTGGATAAAATAGTCCAAATAGCTCTACAGACTTCTCATAATTTGTTATTACTGAGCCGAGAAGCATTAATACATTAATAATGAGTATATTCTTGACAACTGGTGGCACCGAGCCAAGTATAGGTGGACGATATCCTCTCATAGTAACTGTTTAATTATTAAATCGTTGTATAATGTCGTTTATTGATATTATTTGAACTATCGACCTTCCATCGACAGTGTAATTGGGCGATTGACAAGCAAACAATTTATCGGTAATATGGTTCATCTCTTCGATGCTTAAATCTTTACCATACTGTATAGACGATATTCTTGCAAGGTCTTGTAGCACTTTGGTTTTCAGTTTTTCTTCGATATCTTCGCCTGTGTTTTGCGTCTTTTCAATCACTGTTTCGAAAAAGGCATTTATCGATGATATTGGCAAAACCACTGGTACAGACGTTACTTGATAATTGTTTTGCTCATCTTTTTTCAAAACAAACCCGATTGAGGACAATTCGGGAAGTATTTCGTCAATAATCATGCCTTGCTTAAAGCTAACCTCGACCGTATGAGGAAACATCATCGGTTGCGATGGAATTTTTCCTATATCGTAACTACGCTTCAACTCCTCGTATATTATCTGAAAATGAGCACGATGCTGGTCAATAAGCATTAAGCCTGATTTAACCGTAGTCAAAATAAACCGCTTTTTAATTTGAATAAATGAGCGTTCGATAATATCTGTATCGTCAGGAAATTCGACGGTATCTGGCTGTTTCTTCGACTGATTTTCAAAATCGGAAAGAATTTTATGCCAATCGTTTGCGCTCTTTTTGTTGCTGTACTTTGCCCAACCATCTTGCCGTGAATAAATTGGCGTTTTGTCAAAAGGATTATACGAAGGGTTTACTTTTATTTCAGGCATACGTATTGGAGTGTCTGCCGGCGGACGTGCAAACGAGATTGGTATATCTATCTGATTATCAAAATCTATTGACGGAACAAAATTAAATTTCCCCAACGACTCCTTTACTGCAGCATGGAGCAATGGAAAAATATCGGTTTCGTTTTCAAACTTAATCTCAGTTTTTGTTGGATGTATGTTAACATCAATACACTCAGGATCTACCTCCATAACAACAAAATATGCAGGATAGGTTCCTTGAGGGATAATTTTCTCATAGGCGTTCATAATTGCTCTATGAAAATAGGGATGTCGCATATATCTGTTGTTTGCAAAAAAATATTGGTCACCTGTGCTTTTCTTTGCTAACTTGGGATTGCCAATAAATCCCGAAATATTCACCAAAGATGTTGAACAATCGACACTTATTAAATTTTCACTGTAATTGCGACCTAAAATAGCTACGATTCGCTGTTTCAAGGTAGCAGTCGGTAGGTTGAAAATTGCTTGGTCGTTGTGAGTTAGCGTAAACGCAATGTCTGGATTTATAATCGCAACCCTAATAAATTCGTCAGTTATATGGCGAAACTCGGTTTGGTCAGATTTTAAAAACTTGCGTCTTGCAGGAATATTAAAAAACAAATTCTTAACCGAAATAACGCAACCCTGCTGACACTGAGCCACTTCCTGCGCTTTCACCGTTGACGCGCTTACATCAATAGAGACTCCCAATTCCGAGCTTTTATGTCTGGTACGAAGTGTAACATTTGATATGGCTGCTATAGATGCCAATGCTTCACCTCTAAACCCTAATGTGTTGATTTTAAATAGATCTGCAGCTGTACGTATTTTGCTTGTAGCGTGCCGCTCGAAAGCCATTCGTGCATCAATATCGGTCATACCTACACCGTTGTCCGACACTTGAATTAACGTTTTACCGGCATCGTAAATAACCACATTTATTGCTGTTGCACCTGCATCGACAGAATTTTCCATCAACTCCTTCACAACCGAAGCAGGACGTTGTACTACCTCACCGGCTGCTATTTGATTCGCTATTGAATCGGGAAGCTGAAATATAACATTCATAGATACAGGTGTTTATCTGTGATTTTAAAAGTAATTTTTTATTTTGATAAGCTCTCAATTAAACAAGTGGCAAATATAACAATTATCGAGCTAAAAGTTTGTAAAGTAAAAGTTGTAAAATACAACAACTTTTACTTTATCCTTTCATTTGTGTCATAAGCATTCTATTTTCGATTTTTGCACAATTTTTTTATAAATTTGTAGTTTAATTTAGTCCATAAAAATCAAAATAATTAAGAAATTTTTACTTTCATAATGTTTTTTCGATACGGTTTTGTATCTTTAACCCCTAAAACTCAATTCTACGAATTGTTTATAAAAATAAACATATTGTTAGAAATCAGAGTAATAAGTAGTTGAACAAACTAACCAAAATTAAGTAAACAACAATTTATCGACACAAGATATGGTAAACCTGTTTTTTAAAAAACTTTTCGGACAGCTACCTGCTACTGAAAAATATGTGAAGCAAAATGAGATGCTTCGTAAAGAGATGAACGAATTTGACGCATTTGCTAAAGGCGAAAAACTAAATCGGTACTACGAATTAGAAAGAATTGTGCAAAGTCGAGAGCATTACGACACTAAGAAAAAGTTGCAAGAGCTCAAGTATGAAGGAAGCGAGGAGCATAAAAATGAACTTGAGTTTAAAAATCTTTGCAAAAACAAAGAGCTAAAATTATTTTTTAAAGTTAAAGATGAAGAGGCGTTGTCTCGATTCAAAAGGATAGAAGATTCTGATTTTCTATCCAAATATACCGAAATGGAGAGCTTGATTAATTCGAAAGGGATTGAAAAAGATAAAGAACAAATTAAAGCTTTCAAAGAATTAAAGCGAAACGAGGATATTAAGTTTTACAATAAATATAAAAACTCAAAAGAGTACAAAACATATCAAAAGGTTCTTAACGGCTCTGCTTTAAATCGTTATAACGAGCTAAAATCGTATATTAACTCAGACGAATTTAAAGATAGAAAAGAATATTTGTTAGATCCCAAAAAATTTGAAAAGTCAGAAGGTTATAGGAACGAACAAGAGCTGAAAGAGCTTAAATCAGACAAAGAAATTAATTGGTATTTCAAACTCCTAAAATCTAACAAGTTTGATGCTACAAGAGAGTGGAATCCAATATTCGAAGATACTTTTGAAGGTTTTGATGACAGTAAGTGGATACCTATTCCTTTCCAAGGGATGCTAAATTTGCAAGGCAGAAGCTATGTCCCAGAAGGAAATTTGCAGTTTCACACAGACGGTAAAAATTTAAAATTTGAGGACGGTTGCATAAATATCGAAACCAGAAAAGAGAATGTTAGAGGTTTACGTTGGCAGGTCTCTTCTGGATTTAAAATGCGCGATTTTGAATACACTTCGGGAATGATAAATACTGGTCACAGCTTTAGGTTCCAAGAGGGCAAAATAGAGGTTCTTGCCCGAATGACATCATCAAAAGAGGTCATTCATGCTATGTTTTTAAGATCAGAAACAATTACTCCACATATCGAAGTTTTTTGCTCTGGCTCGAAAAAAGGATTAAAAGTCAGACTCTTTTTTAAAAACCAAAATAAACCCGATTTTGAGGAAACAATAACCGGAATAAATCTGGCATCAAACTTTTTGTATTCACTTGAATGGGGTCATAATTTTTTAAGGTGGCAAATAAACGGATATACCGTAGCCGAATATTCTGGAATACTTCCAAGACATCCATTATACTTGGGTTTGTCGAGCGTATTGCTTGAAAAAACCGAAAATTTGCCCGCAAACTTAATAGTTGATACAATAAGGGTTTACGAAAAGCAAAAATAAATCGTCGATGACAGCTGATAATTTTAAGATAGTGTTCATGGGAACACCCGACTTTGCTGTGGAGTCACTTAAAATATTGCACCAACATTTTAATATAGTTGCTGTTGTTACAGCTCCCGATAAACCTCGCGGACGCGGACAGAAGCTCACTCCCACTCCGGTTAAGGAGTTTGCTCAATCGGTAGGTCTTCCGGTTTTGCAACCAACAAATCTGAAAAGTAGCGATTTTATAGAAGCTTTGGCGCTCTTAAACCCTGATTTGGCGGTAATTGTGGCATTCAGAATGTTGCCTGAATCAGTTTGGAGTCTGCCACGCTTAGGCTCTATCAATCTGCATGCGAGCTTGTTACCGCAATACCGTGGAGCTGCGCCTATAAACCACGCTATTATCAACGGTGAAACAAAAACAGGTGTAACAACTTTTTTCCTGAAACACGAAATAGATACAGGAAACATTATCGACTCAAAAGAGATTCCTATACTCCCCACCGACAACGCTGGAACACTGCACGATAAATTGATGATTGAGGGCGCTAAGGTTCTACATCACACGGTCGAATCAATTGTTAAGGGTAGCTATAAGGAGACTCCGCAAAATGTTTTGGAGAACGAAAAATTAAAAAACGCGCCGAAATTAGACAAAGAATTTTGTCGTATTAATTGGAACGCTAAGGGCGAGGTAATTCACAATTTCATTAGAGGATTAAACCCATATCCGGGTGCTTATACAGAGACGGTTTTGGCTGACAAAACAGTTGGAATAAAAATATACGACGGCTTTTATGAAAATTCAAACAACAATAAAGGAATAGGTACAGTAGTAAGCAACAAAGACAGCATAAAAGTTGCAGTATCAGATGGTTGGTATCATATCACTGAACTACAACAAGCAGGGAAAAAGCGAATGAGCGTTGTCGACTTTTTAAATGGTTTGAATAATCAGATGCTTGAGAAGTTTGAGAACTTATCTTAGGTGATAGACAAGTAGAAGGTGCAAGAAAGGTACAAGGTAAAAGGTGCAAGGTACAAGTGGGAGCCGAGCGGTGCACTGGGAAACGGTCACTGATTTTATATTTTGACAGGCTCAATAACCACCGAAACACAGGCTCAAAAACCATCGAAGTGAGGTCGGAATTAGGAATTGTCCGTAGGACAATATGTGATTAACCGTAAGATTTATCTTACGGAAACGGTGTCCCCCCCTCGACTTTCGCCCGTAGGGCGACACTATGCGATAAAGCAATGTGCCACCCTACGGGTGGGGTTGTGTGCTGTAGCACACCCATAGGCTTGCGCCTATGGTTAATCATATGTTGTCCTACGGACAAACAAAGGTACGATTCTATCCCAAAAAGACCAAAACTCTAAGTCTTTAGAGAAAAAATTTGGCTTGCTTAATTTTTAACTGATACAATGATACCAAATAATTTGTGCAAGTGGCACTTGCACAATTAAAGAATGCGGATACATTTTCCTACATGTATTTGATATTTAGCACATTATAAACTCTAATAAAACTCCGCAGCCGTAAAATTCTTTCCGTCAGTTGATATATCTAACCAGCGACCATTCCAGGCTTGGGGCCAGCCTCCAGTTATACCATTAATAACAATAAATTTTACACGATGTAGTCCTGCTTCAAGAGCAATTGTTGCGTCGTTACGGGAATATTTTTTCACCTCTCCCTCATTGTTAATCAGCAGATTATCATTTATATAAAAGTGATCGGCATTTGTGGAGAACCGATAAACACCATTTTCAGGAATCTTAATAAATCCTGTAGCAATAGCGGCAGAAGGTTTTTTTATATTAAAAAGTCTATGAAAACGGTTCATATTTTCAATAGTTGTATCTGCCCACTCTTTGACTTTGTCAATATCGCTTACTTTGCGGAATATTCCATTGGTTAGAGAAACTTTTATCCCATTTGTAATTTCCTCCGATTTTACTGATGGCGCGTACTCTTGCTTAATGATATTTATTGTCCTTACCGGACTTGTTTTACCGGTTTTTAACACGGTTGCCACTTTTAAAATAGCACTTTCCTTAAAAACCAACGGTCTTTCATAGCGCTCAGACTTATGGTGAGGTTCACTTTCATCAGTTGTATAAACAATATCTATATCTCGTGACGTTGTAAATGCAATAATGATAGAATCTACAAATGCTTCTACATTTGCAGGACCTTCTGGTAACGGAATATGATAATTAATTTTCTTCAAATCCATACGAACATGATGATTATCAAGTCGCATGAGAAAATAATTAAAGTCTTTCAATTCTGGTGTTGTCCAATTAACTTCTGCTAATGCAAAAATGCGTGGATATACGATATAATCGACTCTCTCAGGCTTATAAAGATATTCAGACCAATTGTTTCCCTGAGCTCCGAGTATATGGTGAGTATTTTCGGGATTTATTTTATCTGGTATCGGTTCGTAGCTATAAACTTTCTCTAAGGTTGTCATACCACCAATCGCAACGGGTTCGACCTTAGGCGAGCCTTGATAATGGTCTAAGTAACAGTGACTTCCGGGTGTCATAACAACATCGTGTCCCATATTGGCTGCTTCTATTCCTCCCTGCTCTCCACGCCACGACATTACGGTTGCAGATGAAGCCAACCCTCCTTCAAGAATTTCATCCCAACCAACCATCTTTTTATTATGCGATAGCAAAACCTTTTCAATTCGCTTTACAAAGTAGCTTTGCAATTCATGCTCATCTTTAAGGTTCTCATTTTTAATACGTTCTTGGCATAGTTCACACTCTTTCCATCGGTCTTTTGGACATTCATCGCCTCCGATATGAAAATATTCGTATGGAAACAGCGTAACCACCTCGTTAATAACATCTTCCAAAAACTGAAAGGTCTCCTCTTTTCCTGCACAAAAAACATCTTCTTCCACTCCCCAAATAATACGCGGAGTGAATGGTCCTCCTGTACACGATAGGTTCGGATATCCCGACAATGCAGCTAAAGCGTGTCCCGGCATCTCTATTTCGGGAACAATATTTACAAATCGGTCGGCTGCGTACTGAACGATATCTTTAATCTGCTCCTGTGTGTAATATCCACTATGCTCAAACCCCTCGCCCTCAATTCTTTTCGAGCCAATTTGAGTCAACAAAGGATATTTCTTTATCTCGATACGCCACGCCTGATCATCTGTTAAGTGCAAATGCAACGTATTTAGCTTATATCTGGAAATCATGTCTATATGCTTTTTAATTTCCTCGACAGGTAAAAAATGACGGCAAACATCTAAGTGCATGCCCCTCCAGCGAAAACGGGGAGAATCGTTTATTGTTACCGAAGGTATAAGCCAATCAACTGTAGCCTTTTTTCTAAGACACTCTATTTCTGCAGGTAAAAGATGCAAAAGACTTTGTAATCCATTATGAATTCCCGCTAATGCCGAAGAGCTAACTTTTACGAAATTTGGTTTAACTACTAATGTATAACCCTCTGTTCCATTAGTGTCTGCATGATCCAAAAATATCTCAATAAAATTTGATTTGGGCTTTACAGTGACCGTTTTTAAATTCAATCCAGTGGCTGTTTTTATCTTGTTTTTCAGATTTACTATAGTTTTCACTGTTTGCAAACTCTCTGCAACAACAAAAACCGTTTTTCTGTTTATTTCAAAAACACCCTCTCCCATAATAATACTGTTGGGTTTCGGAATAATATTTATCCCTTGATTATATGGCTCCTGAACACTTTCCCGGGTTAAACCTATGATTATAAGAACTATCAAAAATATTGAGGCAACCGATATCCAGATATAATCGGATTTGTTGTAATATCCTGAATTGACTTGTTTTTCACTTTCCATGTTTCTTATGATTTTGGTATATACAAAGTAAGCACAAAAGTAATTCAGTTCAAAATTATTTTGCTACAAATGCCCTTTTTAGGAGCACAGAAAACACAGTTTAGACGGATTTATACTGATTTTTTTTGTTTCTGAACCATTAATACCAATTGTAATTTTAAAATAGCCTAATCTTTTTAAAATTTTACAATTGTAAATACCGATGTTACAGACACATTGTTCAAACGAACAATAGTGAAGTTTGGACTATCGTGTATGTCCAATCGGTATAAGGAGTTAAGGAATATTAAGAAGTAGAGACGGAGCATGCTCCGTCTCTACATTATCCTGACATTCAACTGATAAATAAAAAATTACTCATTGCTTTTACAGTAAAGGAGTAATACAAAAACTATAGCTGTACGTTTTGTTAGGAAATATACGATGTATGTTGTAAGGTTTTGATCCCCAACTATCGTCTCCACCCAATCCCATCATTTTGTGGTCTATGCGTAGCTCGGTAAAGTTGCCTTCCTTAACATCTTTTATTGTTCTTAGCCTTTTTTTAGGTCCTTCGTCTAATTCGGCAATGGAGTAGTGTAAGGCACTAAAACATAAAGAATTATCAATAGCATCAACTCTAATGCCTAGATTGAAAATATTTGTAAGCGAAAGGTATCTTGTGTCGGTTTTATATCCGTTTTCTTGCGGACGGGCGTAGGGGTAATATTGCCCCTGTACAGTCGAATTGTACAACCCTATAAACGATGCACTGTTTCTGTCAATATAGTTTTCCATAGGACCGCGACCGTAATATTGCAATTTGTTAATCGACTTTTTTAATTGCATTTTCATTCCTATAACTGGAATTTCGGATATTGTAGTATCTGAAGGTGTGTATTTGTACGAAACAATAATTTGTCCGTTTCCGGCAATTTGATAGTCAATATCAAGGGTTCCGTAGTTGTTATTTAAAATTTGCGAGGTTTTTAAAACAATACTGCTGTCAGCCGTTGTAACAATTTCGTGTTTGTAGTTTTTGCTCTCTTCAACAATATTTTTCCATGCGGCACAGCGTTTTTGCATTCCGTTGCCGTAGTCGTTATCGGTTGGAGCGCGCCAAAAGTTGGCTGTTAGCGGAGCTTCAAGAATTTCATAATCGTTTAGTATATAGCTGTTTATTGCGTTTATATTTTTATCGAATTTTATAGAGAAATTCTCGCCCGACAAAAGTATTTCATTTTTATTCTCGGAAACTGTAACTTTTTTATCGCCTTTATAAAAATCGGGTTTCAAATCGGCTTCTTTAATGATAAACTGTTCTGAAGCTACGATATGCCCAAATGGTACTCCTATAGTCTCTTTCATATTAACGGCATAAATATTGAAAAGCACTTCGTTGTACTTGTTCAGGTCAAGTTTGTTAATATCTAAATCGACAATTTTTTCTTCTTGCGGGTTAATAGAACTTAGAACAACCAATGGGGCTTGTTGTATAATCTTTCCGTCTGCAACTATTTCCCAGTTGAACAGATAATATTCGGTATTTTTAAAAAAGTATTTGTTCTTTATGGTGATTTTGTTTTTATCGATATCAAGATTGCTGAAACCGATGTTTTGATACACTTTTTTAATTTCGTAGATAGCAGGATGGACTGTCCTGTCTGCATTGATAACTCCATTCAGACAAAAGTTTCCGTCGTGGTTTATCCCTTCGGGCTCGTAATGCCCGCCATAAGTCCAATAGAGTTTGCCGTGCTCGTCATATTTTGCCAAGCCTTGGTCAACCCAATCCCATATAAAGCCACCTTGTACTTGACGCTCCGATTCAACAAAATCCCAATAATCCTGAAAGTGTCCGTTACTATTGCCCATAGCGTGAGAATATTCTGCCCAAATAAAGGGGCGGTCTGGGTCTCTTCCCACCCAGTATTTTTTCAAGCTTTTAACAGACCAATACATCAGTCCGACAATATCTGTATGTCTCTCTTTCACATCGGTTTCCATTTCGGCTCTTTCGTATGACACAACACGACTATCGTCAAACTCTTTAAGCATTTTGTACGCATTGAGCATCGTGGGTCCTGTGCCGGCTTCGTTGCCCATACTCCAAACAATAATAGAAGGATGGTTTTTATCCCTTTTTGCCATATTCATAATTCTCTCGATATGAGCAGCTTCCCATTCAGGCTTGTTTGCCAATGTGTGCTCTCTTGCATAGCCATATCCGTGCGACTCTACGTTAGCCTCGTCGTACAGGTAGATGCCGTACTCATCGCATAGTTTGTACCACACAGGGTTGTTGGGATAGTGACTGGTACGAACAGCATTAAAATTGTGTTGTTTCATAAGCTCCAAGTCTTTACGCATCATTTTTTCGTCAACAACATGTCCGTAATGCATATCGTGTTCGTGTCTGTTAACACCCTTTAAAAGAATAGGTTGACCGTTGACTAATAACTGACCACCCTTTATTTCAACACTTCTGAAACCTATTTTTGTAGATATATACTCGAGAGCCCTGTTGTTCTGGTCGGACAAAACAATTGTTAGCCTGTACAAATTAGGAATCTCTGCCGACCATTGTTCTACATCACTTATAACATGCTTAAAATTAACAGCTTCTGATGCATTTTTTTTAACACCAACAACCGCACTCTCGGAAGCAATTACATCTCCGAGAGCATCTTCAATTTTATACGCTAAATTGTGTTTCGATACATTTTTACTATTGTAGTTTTTAATCAAAACGTTTAAATCGAGAACTCCATTTTGGTAATTGTCTGAAAGCGAGGTCCTAGCAAAAAAGTCGGCAACGTGTAATTTGTTTCTCGCATAGAGCCTGACATCTCTTTGTATCCCTGAAATTCGCCAAAAGTCTTGATCTTCAAGGTAGCTACCATCTGTAAACTGAAATACCTGAACCGCCAATCTGTTTTCACCTTCGACCAAATATTTCGTAATATTAAACTCTGACGGAAGTTTTGAATCTTGGCTATATCCAACCTTATTGCCATTGATCCACAGGTAGTATCCCGATTTAACAGAACCAAACTCAATAAAAACCTCCTTATCTTTCCAGCTTGCTGGCAGGTTGAAGAAAGTAACGTACGACCCTACAGGGCTGTACTCATCGGCAATGTACGGCTGATTACGTTTAAACGGATACTCTACATTCAAATAATGCGGGTAGCCGTAGCCACTCAATTCCCAATTGCTCGGAACATCAATATCGTCCCAAGACGAAACATCGTAATCGGTTTTGTAAAAATCTGTTGGGCGTTGCGAGGCTCTGCCTACATAGTTAAACTTCCACTTTCCGTTTAAAGTTTTTATGTTGGCATTTGCGTTTAAATCGCCTGTTATTGCTTGCTGTTCGGAATCGAACGAAAAGAATGTTGCACGGGCATCCTCTCTGTTGATTTTAAAAACACGGGGATTTTCCCAATCGTTTTGCGAGAAGAGTAGCGAATTGGATACTAATAATAGTGTTGCTAAAATTGGAAATGTTTTTGCTTTCATTGGGTTAGTTAAAAGTTAAAAGTTTGTAAAGTATCGTAGAGACGGAGCATGCTCCGTCTTTACTATTATCTTATTAACGAAACTGGTTTTACAAATACAATTTGGTTAAATCTGTCGCGAACTATGAACAGCAGTTCGTTTTTGTCACATAAGTCTATTTTATATATTACCTTTTCTTGTCGATAGTTAATTAATTTTACAGATATTGGAATTGCTTTATTGGCATGTTGCTCATATTCACTTTTTATGTACAAATATGCAACAAAAGTTTCATCTTCATAGGGATTATCGAGCGAGTCTATTTTTACGACAAAGGTCTCTCTTGAATTGCCGAAATAATCATTCTCGAAATCAAGATTGTTCAAAAGATAGGCATCTACATTAATAACTTTTCCATTTTGTGGGAAATCATTTTTTTGTATAATCCCTACGTAGTGATTTTCAAACAAATGCAATAGAGGCATAAACTCTAATTGATCTATTGTAAATGGATTGATTCCGGAAATATCGTAAAAATAGCCTGCCATGTTTTTTCTCTTACCATGTTCTCTTGTTTCGTTAATATGCCCAATACCGGCATGTACTAAAACTTTCGCGCTACTATCTTGTTGTATTGTTTTTTCAAAGATGTTTCTCGCCTGCAAAGAATCTCTATTTCCCTTCCACGCATCGTAATTTACTATCTTAAATCCCAAAGAGATAGCTTTTCTAATCATATTTGACATGGTCGGTTCACGGGTATAAAATCCTGACGATAAAATAGGATAACCTCTTTGAGTTAAGGTGTCTCCATCTTCCCAAATAGCTTCGATCGCAAGATACTTATATCCCCTCTTTGCAAATAAATCCAGCAAGTTATACATCATCAATCTGTCTTTCGGAACAAAGTGATTTTCGTTAAGCATAATTACCCGATTTGTATCGGCAATAACTTTCAACTGCTCGATAAAACTCTCATCAAAAGCCATTTTTGAGGTATCGAAATAAATATCTCTATTTAGCCGATATTTTGTATTATCAATCCAGAATTTTAAATAATTTTGTAAAGAGTCGTGATTTTCGACAAAAGAGGTATATGTTGCTAATGCCTGAATATACACATGGTACTGCTCTTCAAACTGCTTTTTATACATTTCCAACATTGCAACAGGAGCAAGATAGTTCAGTGAGCTGTCAATTGCAAAAAATGATTGATTAGCCGCATCGAATGGAGATTGCAGAACATGTTTTTTATAGTTCGCACCCATTGTTAACGAAGGAAAAATATAATTTTCAAACTCTTTAATATTAAAAAAATGCGACCTGTTTTTTGCTTTATATGCAAAAAGCAGAAAACTGTTCTGCTCGGCATACGGATATATTCTATACTTTGTATAATCCAAGCTATCAACGTGTTGATAAAAAATATTTTGATTTTCCAATTTGTGTTCAGTAAACGACCTTAAATCTGATTTGTTAAACTTAGCTTCAGGTACGATAAAAAGAGCACTTTCAAATAAAGGCTCTATAAATGTTTTGTTAGCATAGACAAAATATTTCTTTTTGAAATATTTTCTCATAACACGGCTGTCATAAGAACGTTTTATGTTACGGTCATAAACTTCTTGAAAATCGTAATCAGCAAAATATTTTAATGAAATCTTTAACTCATCATTTGCGAAATATGTATAATTCTCTTTAAAAATCTGATTGTTCCTATTTGGCAGTTTCTTTTCCGAAGTACATGACTGAAAAACAAAAAAAGCAATAATAGTTATTATCACATATTTCACCGACCTGTAAATATTTCCAAATGCTCTCATATTAATTGAGTTAAAAGTTTGTAAAGCGTTGCGTTGAGCGTAGTCGAAGTGTTGAAAGCAATAAAAGAGGCTATCACATCAACAGCTACTATTTTGATCAAAACAACAAAGTTATTGCTATCAGTCGTTTTCTTTTAATTGTACCTAATTCGGTATAATTAAAATTTGGATTGGCTTCCCACAAACATAAAAAACAATTTTCATTTTTTCCCACGTCGTGTTTTAAAAATCACTATCAACACAACCACAAGCAACAAAGTTGCCACAGCAATTGCCTGTTTTGTTTTATTGGTGGTTTCTGAGACGGTTTCAGAACTTGTCTCTTCCTGTTCTATAATGTATTTGTTTTCAGATATTAAGGTTTTGGTGTAGTTTAATATGGTGTCTCCATTTTCATAAGCCAACTCCTCTAAAGTTAATTTCACTTCGTAATTAGGCAGTACACCGCGCCCCCAAGGGAAAGTATTATTAACAACAGTGTCAAATACAGTCTTAACCATTGGAATTCTGATATCAATATTTGAGTTTGGCAATCTTAAATTGGTAAATCTTATTGCTTTTAGTTGATGATACGTTGAGCCTGTTTCCCGACCTACAGTTACACCACGCCGATATTTTTTTAATAATCCTGCAAAGTCTGTTGATGCAGAAAATGATCTTTCATCTGTTAAAACATATACTCTGCCTTTGTAATTAGTTGTTGTATCGGGCTGAATTTCGTTTCTGTAATATTTGTAAAAACCGTTTCTATCGGGCATTTTGTGATAATCGGGAAACAATATAGAAGTATTGTCTTTATCATTCAAGGAATGGCTAAAATACTCATATCCGCCTCTCTTATTAACTTTCGTATAGCAGCCAAGATAAAATGGCTCTTGAGCAATAAAAGAGAAGAGTTTGGAAAGTACCGATGCATATCCCCCCGGATTATTTCGCAAATCTATAATTAGATTTGGAATCTCTTTTTGTGAAATCTCTCTTATAAAACTTTCTATATTATCAGTTTCAACTTCATTTAATTCAAACGTACTCAACCCGATATATGCAGTTTGCTTATCTAAACTATCGACTAAATATTTTTCACGATAACGGTTTGTAAGGTAAAATTCTTTCCAGTCTGGAAATAAAGGTACGCATGAACCCGGAGAGGTTTTTATGCCTTCAAAATATTTGATTTCGCCGTTATCAAATTTAATATTCAGACTATGGTCGCTTGCCGCATTTTGACCATATAGGAAATAATCTAGATGACCAACTGTCAGCAAAGCAAATTCCGGAACACTGACAACATATCCGCCTGCAGATCTAGTATAGGTTTTTATTAATTTTTTTAGAGAATCTGCACTTATCCCATCAACTTCAGATATCTTCCTTTTATAATACTTTGAATTATCAAGCGTTGTTCGTGTTACAAATAAAGAATCATTAAGCCAACCAAAAGAGATAGTCGCTCTGTATGGGTCTTTATTTGAATAAGACTGCGAAAGTATACTTAAATGGCTGTCGCGAATTATATTAATTGTGTTTACAATAACTCTCTCAAAATCACGAATGTGAACCTGTGTGTTTAACTCCTCTTTTTTCGAGGTTACAAACTTTTCAAAATCCGATTCAGAAACATAGTCATAAATATCGGGCATAATCTCTTTCAGCGCACCGATAAACAGATCGAAGTCGTAATTCGCTTCCTCTTTCGATAAAAAGGTTACCTCTTTTGCTTTAAAATCAACAAAACTACTCTTTAAACCAAAGGGAGACATCGGATCGATTGGCTTCTCTTTTTCAGTAATGCTAAAACGAATAGCAGGTTTACTAATCTTGTTGTAGAAGTAACCAATTTTACCAATAATATCTCCTGCTTTAACTCTTTCGCCAGTTTTGAAACTTCTGACTGGTCTTATTCCGCTGATATGTATAACCTTACCGTCATTGGTTTTTATTGAAATTGATACTGAAATAAATTTAACATCATAGGTTGATTGCTTGGCAAAAAGCAGTGAATCAGCCTTATAATTTGTTGGTTTCTCTCCAAATACAACGTTTGAACTCAGACTATTAAAATACGTATATTGGAAACGCGAAATAGTTCCGTTTACAGGCGATAGTACATTGGTTTCTAATGGTGCGGTTATTATCAAATCATCAAAAATCTTTTCTTGTTCTATGTAATCCTGTGGCTTGTAGAGGATATCACTCTCGGTGTATCCTTTTTCAAAAAACCAAACGTATTTGTTATCTTGCGCTGTTACAAGATTGGTTATCTGCGCAAAGAATAATACAAAAAACAAAATTATACGTGATTGTGATTTTATAACATAACTTCCTTTTACGTCGGAGCAAAAGCCATCGGTCCTAATCGTTTTTTTTACATCTCCATGTAAATATTTTTCTATAGCTTTCATACTTTCATTGTTTTAGTTTAGACAAAGGTAAATATAAACGTAATTTTATTTGAAATGTTTTTTGTTACATAATTTAACATATTGATTTTAAATTAAGTTTGAAATGTCGAATATACCGAAAAAACACTATTTTTGAGCTTGTTTTGTTTCAAGAATTTATTGGTTAATTCGACAATAAATATACCCTTTATGGTAAGAATATTCCGCAGAATATCTTTTTTACTAGTTAGTTTTCTTGTTGTTTTTTCACTAAAAGCGCAGCAGACCGATAGTTGGATAAACGACTCCCAGAGCTATTTTAAAATATTCAGCGCCACAGATGGAATAGTGCAAGTACCTGTTGCTGCTCTGACTCAGGCGGGTATTCCCGTTAGTGCCTTTGCTCCGCAAAATGTGCAGATTTTTTTCCGCGGAGAGGAGATACCCATTTACATTAAGGGAGAAACGCAAGGAAGCATTGAGTATATCGAATTTATCAGTCAAAAAAACGATGGCTGGCTTGATACGGGAATGTACGTCACACCGCTGTCGCAAACAAATCCGCACTTCTCGCAGGTTACCGATACTTCAGCCTATTTTTTAACATGGAACAACAGTTTTTCAAACTTACGATATCAGCCAATAAGCTATTCCGGCAACAGTAGCGCACCACAAATAACAGTCGGATATAGAGATATTATTTACCAACAACAAGGCAGATTTTACAGCGACGAGATAGGTCCCGAATTTGGCACATCTGACGGTTGGTTTTCGTTGCCCGAGATTAGCCTTGGAGGTACAACTTCGCGTACAGTTGCTCTTGAAAATAAAGCAAACGAGGGGGTTATTAGATTTAAGCCCACAGTTGTTGGCATAAGCGATGCTCCCGCACCAACAGGATATAACCATCACCTGCAAATAAAACATGGCACAACAGTTCTTTTAGACACAACATTTAGTGGAAGAAAAAAAATTAGCAGAGAGTTTTTTACCAATGCCTCTGACGTTGGACAATCGCTGATATTGGAGTTTAAAAGTATAAACGATTTGTCGCTATCGGTTGACCGAATGGCTGTTGCGGTGATAGAAGTTGATTATCCTGCACTGTTTAATATTTCTCCGGATAAGCAAACACGATACAAAATTGAGGGTTCAAATGAACCGAGAAAAATTATCTTCACAGGGCTAACTGAAAATCAACAACCTACAATTTATATTCCTAACAAAAATTGGCGACTAATCCCAACTTACACAACAGTAGGTTGGGCTGTAACTATACCAGCCTCAGATAGCGAACTGGTTATTAATGTGGGATTGACGCCAAATACAATATTGGCTTCAAAAATAAAACCAGCACAAATGGTTTATAGTCAAATCTCCGCTGACTTTATAGTAGTAACACACTCATCGTTAATGTCAAGCGCACAACAATACGCCTCATATCGCGGGGGATTTGCCGTTGACGTTGATGTTTTATACAATCGCTACGCCTACGGAATAAACGGACACCCTTTGGCTATCAGATACTTCCTTAAAAGTTATATTGAAAGTGGACACCCAAAACCAACATATCTGTTTCTAATTGGTAAAGGCATTGCCTTGGGAAGATTACGAGCAAACCCGCAATTGGGGAATTTAAACTTAGTTCCCGTTTGTGGAGCACCGCCTTCGGATATGCTTTTAACCACCCGACTGACAAAAAATGACAAAATTCCTGAAGTAATGGTTGGACGATTGGCTGCCCTCACAAATGAAGATGTTAACGCCTATCTTAATAAAGTAAGAGAACATGCTGAACGTGAACCATCGTTGGGGGCGAAAAATGTTTTGCATATGGGCGGTGGCAACAATGCACAGGAGCAACAGCTATTTGCCGGTTATCTGAGAGGCTACGAAACAATCATAACCGATACTCTTTTTGGAGGATTTGTAAGCACTTTCCTAAAAAACAGTTCTTTACCTATTATTGGCTCACAATCAGACAGTATTCGCTCAATAATAGAAAACGGCCCACTTTTGATGACTTTCTTTGGTCACGGCTGGACAGGTGGTTTCGACCAGAATATAGATGAACCCGAATCGTTCAACAATCAAGGAAAATACCCATTGATAATAGCAAACTCGTGCTACTCAGGAGATCTTTTCAATTCGGGAGTTAGGACAGTAAGCGAAAATTGGATATTAACACCAAATCGTGGCGCAATAGTGTTTCTTGCTAGTGTACATTTGGGTTATCCCAGCTATTTAAATCGTTACGCACAAGAGTTTTACAAAAATATTGCTTGGAAACTCTACGGCGAAAGTTTTGGTAAAAGCATTCTGCAAGCAAATAGAGATTTACTCAACGAGACACCGACGCCATACATGATTAGCAACTGTTTAGAGTTTATATTTCATGGCGACCCTGCGGTAGTACCTGTTACGTGGTCCTTGCCCGACCCTATGTTAGGAGAGAATTCCGTAAAACTTTTTCCTCAAAATGTTACAACCGAGATTGATTCTTTTGCTGTGAATATTATCGCAGCAAACGTTGGAAGAGCACTGTCTGATAGTTTAAGTATTTATGCCGAGCGGTTGTTACCAAATGGACAAACGCAAACAAAAATTGTTTATTTAGATAAACTTTATTACAGTGATACAGTTATGATTTACTTCCCGATTGACAGGTCTAATGCTGTGGGAATTAATCGAATAAATGTTATGTTAGATTATTTAAACGAAATTGAGGAGCTTTCGGAAACAAATAATCAACAAACCATAAGTTTTTCAATTGCTTCGACCGATATATATCCTATTTATCCGCTCAATTTTGCACTGCATAGTCAAACTGAGACGGTATTAAAAGCCTCTACTGGCAATCCTTTCGAGCAAGTACAATCGTATGAATTTCAATTCTCTACGCAGCCCGATTTTGAGCCATCAAACACCGTTTCTAAAACAATACAATCTGGTGGCGGTGTTGTTGAATATGAGGTAGAGCAAGAGTTACTCTTTGCTAAGCCATATTTTTGGCGTGTTGCTAAAAAATTGGCGGATACTGAACAGATGGTGTGGCACTCATCAACGTTTGTGAAATCGGGGACTAAAACAGGTTGGGCACAAATAAATCAAAGTCAGTTTAGTAGCAATGAGCTTAAATTTATGGAATACAACCACGACAACGAATTACAATTTGTGTCAACACCACGCAAACTAAGATGCAACAATATTGGCTCGGCAACTGGCAGCATGGTCAACTACATAAATTTCGATATTGACGGAAACCAAGATTACGGCTCATGTGCAGGTAGTGCTTCAATAGTATTAGTAGTTATTGATTCTATAACCATAACACCGTGGAAATCGGACAGAGGTGATTACGGACACATCGATTATCCAATATGTTTTCCACGAACGCGACCAAACAACTATTTCACATTTCAGGCAAACGAAACAGGTCGCAGCAATATGGTAAACTTCTTGAATAATGTGGTTGAACATGGCAATTATGTTCTGGCATATTCTGTTGGTAATGCTCAATTCGAGACCTGGACAAACAATGATTATCTGGCGTTTGAAACAATGGGAGCAACGGCAATACGCACTATCCCAAATAATTATCCCTATATATTTGTTGGCAAAAAAGGGTTCCCCGATTTTGCCGAAGAGGTCGTTGGCGACAACGAAAACGCAATTATTTCAATAGAAAAAACTTTGACGGGAAATTTCTATTACGGTTTTATGACAACCCCTTGGATTGGACCTGCAAGGGAGTGGGGCACCTTAAACTGGAGTCCTAAAATATCTGATTATCAAAGCAGTGACAGCGTTTTGTTAAACATTTATGCAAAATCAGCCACATCAGCCGACTCGCTAATAGCTTCGCTAACTGTAAAAGATAGCGTTTATGATATTTCGTTTATTAACAATCTGGAAATCAATTATTTAAAATTCGAGTATTTCACTTACGATTTGCAGCAAAAGACACCCGTTCCACCTGAAAAGTTTATGATCGAATATGTACAGTATCCCGAGTTGGCGATAAATCCAAACAGAGGCTACTCATTTCACGCCGACAAGCTGATAGAGGGCGACTCTCTCGCCTTAGCTGTTGCGATTACAAATGTTACAGAACAGAAAGCCGACCAATTTCAGGTAAACTACAAGTACTTAAAGTCTGATACAAAGGCGTTTGAAGAGAGTATAGTTACAATAGATTCACTTCAGCCTTTTAGCTCATATATTGACACCATTAAGTTTAGTACTTTGCAAAACAGTGGCAACAACTTCTTACAAATTGAAGCAAACTACCCGAACACTAAACTGCAAAGCTTTCCCGAACCTTTTACATTTAACAATATCGGCTGGAAGCCCTTCAGAGTTACCCCTGACGATAGGCAACCAATTTTAACCGTTATGTTCGACGGCAGACACGTTATGAATAACGAAATCGTAAGCTCGCGCCCCGATATCACAATAACGCTTAACGACCAAAATCCGTATATACCATTGAACGACACATCGGTATTTGAAATTTGGCTACTCAAGCCCGATACCGAAACAGCCGAACGTATATGGTTCGATATCGAAATGGCTGCAAATCGCCTGCATTGGTATCCCTCAACAGGAACATTAAACGAGTGTAAGGTAATATGGAATCCCATTTTCGATACAGACGGATTTTACGAACTGCAAGTTAAAGCAAAAGATATAACCGGCAACACGGCTGGCGACAACAGTTACGCAATCCGCTTTGAGGTTGTAAATCGCAGTACCATAACGCATTTGCTTAATTATCCAAATCCATTTACCACAAGCACACGTTTTGCCTTTACAATCACAGGACACAGGTTGCCCGATGAATTAAGGATACAGATTTTTACCGTATCGGGCAGAGTTGTCCGCGAAATTGAGATGTCGGAGCTTGGACCATTACGAATCGGTCAAAACCTAACACAATTTGCATGGGACGGCACAGACCAGTACGGTGACAGATTGGCAAATGGTGTCTATTTTTTTAGGGTTATATCAACAATTGATGGCACAAATATTGAACATCGATCATCAAATATCGACAAATTTTTCAACAAAGAGTTCGGAAAAATGTTCCTAATGAAATAAATATAAAGGTAAAAGGTGCAAGGAGAAAGGTAAAAGTAGTGCACTGGGCGTAATCGAAGTGAAGGGAAGTCGCAACAAACACTTTCAACTTTTGTAAAAACAGGGCATGCTCTGTCTCTACTTTTAACTTTATAAACTTTTAACTTTTAACTTTTAACTTTTAACTAATATAAACTTATGAAGATATATAAACTACTTTTCGCATTACAGATAGCCGTCATTACGGCTATAACACCTGCATACGGGCAGCTTTCAAAAATCACAGATGCAATACTCGGAACCGAGCAAGATGCTTTGGAAGGGATAAAAGAAGAAAATATCGAAAAATCCGACTCCCAAATTATAGCTGAGCTAACCGAACAAATACAACAGCTTAAACAAAATGAAGCCAGCTATCTGCTTGAGTTAGAGAAAACTAAAGGTATGCTTTTCGCAGATTCTCTACACGAACAACGAAAAAAGGATATTATCGACTCTTTAAAGCAATTTGTTCAAGGTACGCCGGTAGTTATTGAAGATGACACGATACGCATTTTTTACACCTCTTATGGTGGTTTTACAGTACCTGTCAGAGTAGCTAACACCACTCACAATATTCTTCTCTTGGGTGATACTCGTAGTGTTAAACCCGACTCAATCTACCTTTTAGAGGTTGATGATGGCGAACAAATCGAAATTATGTATGCCAACAAGGTAATAACATCTGTCTTAAAAGAAGATGCTATGTGGTTAGGCATGTCGTTAGATTCCCTTGCCAAAAAAGATAGAGATGCCATAGTCAATGTCGTTAAACAACTACATGAAAAAAACAGTTTTATACACATATTAAAACGGATAGGGCTTTTTCTGTTAGTTATTGCTATCCAAGTGGCACTTATTTACGGAACAAATTGGCTATACAGAAAAGTTCGGTATAGAGTAGCCAGATATGCAGAGAAAAAACTTAAACCAATCTCTATTAGAGATTATGAGTTGCTGACTGTTAAAAGATTAACTCAGATCATTATGTTTTTATTCTCCATATTTCGTTATATAATTATTCTAATACAGTTAATTATATCTATACCCATACTTTTTTCTATTTTTCCGCAGACAAAGCATCTGGCAATGACTCTGTTTGGATATATTCTTACGCCCCTTAAATCAATCTTTGCATCTGTAATAGGCTATATACCAAACCTTTTCACGATTATCATAATCTATTACTTGATAAAATTTTTGATCAGGGGAGTGAAATTTTTGGCAAGTGAAATCGAAGGAGAACGTCTTAAAATCCCAGGATTTTATCCCGACTGGGCAATGCCTACATTCAACATTGTCAGGTTTTTGTTAATTGCATTTATGATTGCAATGATATATCCATACCTTCCAGGTTCAAGTTCAGGCGTTTTTCAAGGAGTTTCAGTATTTGTAGGTCTAATAGTTTCATTAGGTTCTGGCAGCGCAATTGGCAATATCATCGCTGGACTAGTAATCACATATATGCGACCATTCAGAATTGGCGACAGAATCAAGCTTGGTGAGGTAATTGGCGATGTAATTGAAAAAACGCCATTTGTAACACGCTTAAAAACACCACGAAATGAGATAATAACCATGCCTAACTCCTCAATTCTGTCGTCACAGGTAACCAACCTAACTCTTTCTGCAAGCGATTACGGCTTGATAGTACATGCAAACGTAGCTGTCGGTTACGAAGTACCATGGCAAGTTGCCCACGAATTATTGATAAAAGCAGCAAAAGCCACCGAAAACACTATTAAAGAGAGAGAACCATTTGTTTTTGACCTCGGCTTAGAGGATTATTACAACACATATCAAATCAATGTCTATATTGATGATGCAAACAAGATGCTTAAAGTTATTACTGACCTGAACTCCAACATACAAAATATGTTTTTGGCAGAAGGGATAGATCTTGAATCACCAATATTAATATCGGAAAGGGGACAATCTCCAAAATATAAGAAAAAAGAAGAAAAATAAATAACCAATCCCAAAAGGATGAAATGATTATTGCTCAATGAAAATAATTAACGAAAACAAAAAATGACTTTACGAGTCAAATAATTTCAAAATCAGCTTGAACATTAGGACTAAACCATTGGTATAAATGTAAAATAACTTATATTTGCCACACTTAATCAATAAATTGAATATGACAAATCAAAAAAGTTTCCCAAATCAACATGAATCTGACATAACTAAGGATTCTGAGTCAAGGAATTTGATTTTGCATAATGACGATGTAAACACGTTCGACCACGTAATTTCATCGTTAATTGCAGAGTGCAATCATGAAAGCCATCAAGCCGAACAGTGTGCATTAATAGCTCATACCAAAGGCAAATGCGATATTATGGATGGCACATACGCCGAACTAAACCCAGTTCGTATTTCATTGTTAAACAAAGGATTAAACGTTACTATAGACTAAATGACACCAGTTATCGCAGTTATATTATTGATCCTGACAGGATTTATCCTTCTCCTGCTAGAAATTATGGTTATACCAGGTACAACCATAGTGGGAATAATTGGATTTTTACTATTGGCAGCCGGAATTTGGGTTACGTTCGATCAATTCGGTGTCAATATGGGCTTGATTGCAATTGGCTCAACCTTAGCCGCTTCCGTATTGATATTTATGTTTATTTTCAAAAGCAACACATGGAAAAAACTGATGTTGAAAGAGAATATCGAATCGAAAGTTGAAGCGTTCGACAAATACGAACCAGAAATTGGAGAAGAGGGAGTTGCAATATCAAGATTAGCACCTATGGGTAAGATAGTTGTTAATGGACACGAATTTGAAGCAAAAGCTCAGAGTTCATTTATAGACGAAAAATCAGTTGTAGAAATTATTGGTGTTGAATCAAACAAAGTAATAGTTAAACTTAAATCATAAATAAAATGGATTTACATTATTTTTTGATCTTTGGAGCAATAGCCATAGTAGCGTTATGGCTTCTTTTTTACCTTATCCCCGTAGGATTGTGGTTTAGTGCTCTTGTTTCAGGCGTTAAAATACCACTATTGCAGTTAATATTGATGCGTTGGCGTAAAGTTCCGCCAGCAATAATTGTACGCGCAATGATTGAAGCGACAAAAGCAGGTATTCCAATTAACCGAAATGAATTGGAGGCACACTTTTTAGCGGGTGGACATGTCGAGAGAGTAGTACACGCTTTGGTATCAGCCAATAAAGCTAATATTGACTTAACATTTAAAGTGGCAACAGCTATCGACCTTGCCGGTCGCGATGTTTTCGAGGCTGTTCAAATGTCGGTTAATCCGAAAGTTATTAACACTCCTCCGGTTGCAGCAGTTGCAAAAGACGGTATTCAGCTTATTTGTAAAGCTCGTGTAACTGTACGTGCAAACATCAAGCAGTTAGTTGGTGGAGCCGGAGAAGAAACTGTTTTAGCAAGAGTTGGCGAGGGTATCGTTAGTTCAATCGGTTCGGCTATATCTCACAAATCGGTTCTTGAAACGCCCGACAGCATCTCTCGCGTTGTGCTGCAAAAAGGGTTAGATGCAGGTACAGCATTTGAGATCCTATCAATTGACATTGCTGATATAGACGTTGGAAAAAATATCGGTGCAGCACTATTGATGGACCAAGCAGAAGCCGACAAAAATATCGCTCAAGCCAAGGCTGAAGAGAGACGTGCAATGGCAGTTGCTTTAGAACAAGAAAATGTTGCTCTGGCACAAGAAATGCGTGCCCGCGTTATCGAGGCAGAAGCCGAAGTCCCAAGAGCAATAGCTGACGCATTCCGAAGTGGAAATCTTGGTATAATGGATTATTACCGAATGAGAAATATTGAATCGGATACCCGAATGAGAGATAGTATCTCAAAAGACCCATCAGGATTATAGAGTTGAAAGTTTGTAAAGTTAAAAAAACGTACAACTAACAAACTAACAGTCAGAATATTGTAGAGACGTCACACCGTGGCGTCTCTCTTCTTAATTGACAGATAATGAAAAAAAAGAGCCTAGTTTATGAAAACGTTGAGATTGTTGATATTGCATCCGAAGGAGTTGCAATAGCCAAAGTTGATGGTATGGTCGTTTTCGTACCCTACGTTGCTCCCGGCGACGTTGTTGATATTAGAGTTTCGAGAAAGAAAAAATCGTATGCCAAAGGCGTTGCAATAAAATTTCATAAACAAAGCCCTTTTAGAACCGAGCCCTTTTGCGAACATTTTGGTCTGTGCGGAGGTTGCAAATGGCAACACTTAGACTACAATAAACAACTCTACTACAAAGCAAAACAAGTAACCGATAATCTTGAACGAATTGCTAAAGTGCCGTTCCCTACCCCACTCCCAATAATAAGGTCTGAAGAACAGAGACACTATCGCAATAAACTTGAATACACCTTTGCCGATAAGCGTTGGTTCTTACCTCACGAGCCTTTTGAACATGGAGATAAACATATTGGAGCTTTAGGTTTTCATATCCCCGGACGGTTCGATAAAGTTTTAGATATTAATAACTGCTATTTGCAGCCAGCTTTGTCAAATGAAATTAGGCTCGAGGTCAAAAAATACTGTGTAGAGAACAACTTGCCATTCAAAAACCTGAAAACGCACCAGGGATTTATGAAAAATCTGATTGTCCGCAACAGTAATACAGGCGAATGGATGGTAATTGTCGTATTCGGCACACCCGATGAGATAGATCAGCAAAAAGGGTTGTTAGAGCATATAAAAACCAAATTTCCCCAAGTAACAAGCCTTTGGTCGATGATCAATACGAAATTGAACGATTCTGTTGCAGATTTAACTCCCGAACATTATTATGGCAAACCGTATCTAACAGAAAAAATGCTCGGTTTGGAATTTCGGGTTGCGCCAAAAGCATTCTTCCAAACAAACTCACAACAAGCTGAAAATCTTTATAAATTGGCGTGTGATTTTTCACATCTAACAGGTTCGGAGATGGTATATGATTTGTACACAGGTATTGGAACAATAGCAAACTTATTAGCCAAGAATGCAAAATGGGTTGTTGGTGTTGAATATATTGACGAAGCCATCGATAACGCACGCACAAATTCGGAAATAAATGGAATTAAAAATACAACTTTCATAGCAGGCGATATGAGCAAAGTTCTTAGTCAAGCATTTTTTGAGAAGCACGGCCAACCCGATGTTATTGTTACCGACCCTCCACGTGCGGGTATGAATCCCGATGTAATTCAAACCATATTGCAAGCTAGTCCAAAACGAATTGTTTACGTAAGCTGTAACCCCGCAACACAAGCACGCGATATAGCCATGATGTCGTCAAATTATGAAATTAAAAAGGTTCAGCCTGTTGATATGTTTCCCCACACACACCATGTCGAGAATATCGCACTATTAGAGAAAGTTAACAGATAAAACTATATCTATAAATGATAAATGCAACACAAGCCATAATAGCACTACTAAACACCAACGAAGCGTTCCGTCAGCTAAAATACTCTGAAATTCAAAGCATTAAAAAAAGTCACGAAGTTATTAACTACGCACGTGGAGCCTCTATTTTTCTTGAAGGCGAAAAACCGGAAAGCTTACTTTGTTTAATCGAAGGTAAAGTAAAAATATATCAAGAGGGCGTTGGTGGTCGCGAACAGATACTTAGAATGGCTCAACCACAAGGTTTTATAGGATATCGGGCACTATTTGCCGAAGAGGATTACGCCGCCTCTGCACGAGCTTTAGAAGATTGTGTTGTTGTGTCAATTCCGAAAATCGTTTTAAACCAAATTATGGCAAACAACCCGATGTTTACTAAAAAAATGATGATGCTTATGGCTAAAGAGTTAGGATTTGCAAATCGTCGAACAGTTGCATTAACTCAAAAGCACGTGCGAGCTCGTTTAGCCGATTCGCTTCTCTTTTTAAAAGAGACTTACGGCTACGAAGATGATGGCAAAACAATTCACGCATATTTATCAAGACAAGATATTGCGGGGCTTTCTAACATGACCACCTCCAACGCAATAAGAACTCTCTCAAATTTTGCCACTGAAGGAATTTTAGATATCCGCGGTCGTCGAATAAAAATCCGCGATATTAATAAGCTGAAGAAAATTAGCGATATGGGGTAAAGCAATTGGCAATTAGCAATGAACAATTTGTAGAGACGGAGCATGCTCCGTCTCTACATAACAAACTTAAAAATTAATTACCATACCCATGCCATGAGGTGTGGTGCCAAATTGATATATCACCTGAGAACTTTGATTACGACTATTGTATAAGCTTACAGATTTGCGTATGTTCTTCTTTGAATAGACTTTTAGCACAATACCACCAGCTATTACTCCCGTACCTACACCTACTACTGGAATAATAGGCTCCTCCGGACTGAAAGCATACAAAGCAGTACATACTCCGGTCCATATTAAAATATTACCCCATCTCCTTTGACTTAGCCCTTTTTCATAAAAGTGTAATCCCTCTGTGTTTGTCATCAAGCGTCTAACTTCATTTTTCCAGACAAGTTTTTTATTCAAGAATATTCTTTTCCCATTTGTAGTAAGCACATCTGTGGAGACTTCACTGTACTCTGTTTTTTTGGAAACCATAGGTTGTGTTTTGGGCAGAATAGAAGTGCTTTGTGTTACACCTGATGTTTCTGAACTAAACATATCTTTCATCAATCGTCGAACAACATCAACAATTTCGTTAGAGCCTAATATTGTGCGTGCGGTCTTCTGCTTGTCAATACGCGCAGTAGTAACCTCTATCATCTTACAAGAAATGTAGTAATTGCTAACTCCTAACGAGGAAATGCTTATAACAAAAACATAATTTGCCCCCATACGCATACCCATCTCACTGATTTGAGAATCGTCAACCAGTCCGCTTGTTTGAAACTTGTTTTCCTCCAAAACTTTGCTTATCAGCGAGCGTTCCAGAACGGTATAACCGGCTATATTTACCAAAGCGGCACTAACCTCTTCGCGAACAATGTCCTTAATAGAGCTTGACACGTCTCCAGCAGGGTCAAAAACAGCAACTTTTTTATCTTGTGCCGATACAGCAAGAGTAACCGCAAAGCATAATTGTAATAGCGTAATTATTTGCTTTAACATATCCTTCAAAATTTAGCACAAATGTAATACTTAATCCTCTAAGTAAATGACAAAAATTTAAAAATATTTGTACGGTCCTGAAAATAAGCACTAAAGAAAAGTTATTCAAAATAGTTTAATCACTATCTGAAAAATATTATTACGAGATATTTTGTATATCTTTAGAAAAGTTATTTACAGAAAACATTAGTATGTAAATTGGGATAATTTGTAGCAAAAGAATTCGTAAATAGCAATGTTACTAACAAACAGTAAAAACATCTAAAAATGAAAACTAAATATTTTATCACAATTTTTACCCTGTTTTTATTGAATGTCTCTCAAGGGCAACAAATAGATGTTTCAGGATTGTACTCTAGCAGCACAATCAAACAGTTAAAAAACAACTGGGGTTATGATTTGAAGTATAATCATTTCATTAATAAAAACAGAATTGGATTGTCGTTTAAATACTATTTTTACAACACTGAATATGACAATATTCGCACCTCATTAGTAGATGGGGTTACAAAATATATTGAAGAACAGGAACCTCAAAACAGGAGAATTGCAATAAATCTAATTTACTCATACATATTGGTTGAAAACGAAAAATCCAATTTGTATATAGGCTGTAATGCTGGTATTAATTATTATCGTTTTCGAGGTGTAAATAATAGTATACGAATTACAGATGGATATGTCACTAAAGTTATATATCCGTACGAATACACCAAAAAAACAGACTAGGGTTTGGATTTCTCATTGAGTATGAGATAAATGAGGTGTTTTTAGAAAGATTTTCTACATCAATAACAATTAATCCTGAACTTACAGCATTTGCAAAATGGGGGATGACTGGGGGTTATGCCCCATGGACTGTTGGGTGGTTAAATTTTTCTATAGGATTGAAATATAGATTAATTGACTGGAGGTAAGAGTATAATAGTCTTAAGAAACAACTAAATAATAATTAACGGACTTTAGAAAAAGTTGTTTAATCTCTGAGTAAGTTCAAATATCATAATTTTTTTCACTATTTTAAAATATACTTCTCGTAAGTTTTGTAACTTGCGAGAAGTTTTTTAGCAAACAGAAATACTGAATGAGATTTAATTTAAAGGATTATCTTAAAATATCTGTTCTATATACTTTTGCGTCAGCGTTTCCTGCGCTACTACAACTGTTTGTTCTTCCTATAATTGAAGGTGAGGGCAGGCTAAATGCCATCGACTTTTCACAAATGGCTATTGCCGAATCAATTAGCACATTTGTTGGTACATTTATTCTCTTTTCAATGTCGGGAGCCATTTCGCGGTTTTACTACGACTATCTCGATAATAAAAAAGGGTTAAACGATCTGTTTTCTTCGGTCATTATCGGCATACTATTTAGAGGTCTAATAATTATAGGATTAGCAGTTATTCTTGGTGATTATTTGGCATCTTTTTTTAGTCAAGACAGTCTTAACGAATTTTCGACCTACGGATACGGAGCAATAGTAATTGCTATAAATCGGGCGATAATTGTTGTTACCACTACGCTTTATCGCAATCAAAAACTTGTAACACGTTTTGTGCTCATAAACATAGCATTGGCAATTACCCGAACTGCAGGACAACTGCTTGGAATTTTCTGCTTTGATATGAGTTTTATTGGATACGTAAACGGTGCAGCTATCGGAGGAGGATTCATTTCAGTTATTGTAATTCTTTTAGTGTTTAAAAAGTGTGGTGTTAAGTTTTCACGAGAGTTAGTGGCGCCTTTGACAAAATTCGCATTTCCTTTGTTTGTTTTTGAGCTTGTAAAATGGGGCGTTCTGTTTGCCGACAGGCTCTTTCTCGAAAGCTCACCCGAACAATTGGGTATATACGATAATGCCCAACGCTTTGCTGCCGGTATTTACATAATCTTTCAGGGATTGTATGGTGCTATGCAACCCGATTTTTTCCTATATTTGAAAAAAGGCGTGGAAAATACAATTGCTGACCTTAGACGCTTATCGAACGTATATCTGCTTCAAGCACAACTATCGGCTATTCTTTTAATAATTCCTGTAATAGCTTATATTTATCTCTTCTTTGAAACCTCTTTAACTACATCGGGTACTCTAATTGCCATAATTTTCAGCCAATATATAATTACAGCTCTAAACACCCTGTTTTCAATGCCCATAATATTCTATAAGCGAACAGATATCTTTCTATATATCAACCTTTTAGTTTTAGCTGTAAGTTTAACTATCAACTATTTCTTAATTCCCATACTTGGATATTACGGAGCAATTATTGCTTCATACTGCGCAAATACTCTTCAACTTGCTCTGTTTATATATCTTCAGAATAGAATTGTTAAAATCAAATGGAACTACCACAAAACAGTAACAGTGCCTATGCTGATTGTGAGTTGCGCAATTATTGCCGAATTTATAAAAGTCTACACAAATGCAAACTATGTTGTTGTTGCCATTATATTTGTCGCTGTGGCACTATTAATTATTTGTTTCCTTTATAGAAATGAGATAAAAAATATTATCTTTAGGCTAAAAGATAAACTAATTATACAAAGTAATCGCTAACTTTAAAAAACATATTTAATAACCAGAACAATTTAATAGTAAAACAAATGAGACTAAATATTTTAATTGCAAGTTTGCTAATCATACTCATTAATCAGTCATGTACCGACAACATAGGAATGGCAAGTGGCGGAGGACGTGAAGGCGAGGTTGTTGTTGTCCTTAACGAAGAGTTTCAAGAAGGTGAAGCAGGTAAAATTATCGACCAATATTTGAGGGGTCCATATCTGATCTTGCCACAATACGAGCCACTTTTTAAGCTTTACGTTATCTCTTGGTATTCGTTTTCGGAAACATTTAAAGCATACAGGAATATTGTAAAGGTTGATATTGGTTCTAAATATCAAGAATCGAAAGCATTGTTGCAACAAAATAAAAATCAAACAGTTGTGACTCTAACAGCTCCAACTGTACATGATTTTGTTGAGCTTTTTGAAAAGCACGGCACGCAAATTGTCAATGCATTATCAAAGAGTGAAAGAGAATTTGCAAAAAGGCAAATAAAAAAGGGTGATGAAGTTAATTTACAGAAATACCTAAAAAACAAACATCACGTTGATATGATTATCCCACAAGGATATTCAATAAGAAAAGACACAACAGATTTTGTTTATCTGGCTTTAGAAACGAACGAATTAACATTAGGAATAATGATATATTACTATCCTTATATTGATAAAAAAGCTTTTACGATAGACAATCTGTTGAGCAAGCGCGATTCGATATGTAAAAAACATATTAAAGGTCCTCTTTATCCTGAAAAAATGTCTTATATGACAACATCACGCGATCCATTTACTCCGTTGCTTAAAGAGAGCATGATTGACAATATGTATGTTGCAGAAATCAGGGGTCTTTGGAATGTTACCGATGATTTTATGGGTGGACCATTTTTAAGTACATCACGGGTCGATGAGGAAAGGAACAGGGTTGTAACAGTCGAGGGTTTTGTTTATTATCCAAGTGAAAATAAACGAAAATTTATGCGCTGGTTTGAAGTAATTACCGAGAGCGTTACTTTCCCTAAGAAAGAGACAACGCAATAATATAATTATTTGATTTTTAAATAAATAACATTAAAACAATGAACCAAACAAACATAGCAATATTTGCAAGCGGATCGGGTAGTAATGCTGAAATTTTAGTTAACTACTTCCATTTTAATCCGAGAATAAACGTGTCGTGTATTATTACGAATAACCCTAAGGCTAAAGTCTTGAAACGTGCGGAGAGATTAAATGTAAGAGCTTATGTTGTAGATCCTTCGGAAATGACCCCCGCTGGCAAAATACTCTCTATTTTTGTTGACGAAGACATTAATTTTATTGTTTTAGCCGGATATTTGAAACTAATACCTGAATGGATTGTTAATCGATTCAAAGATAAAATCATAAATATTCATCCTGCACTGTTACCAAAATATGGAGGTAAAGGAATGTATGGAAATCGCATACATGAAGCCGTGATTGCAGCAGGAGAGAAAGAGTCAGGTATCACTATACACGCAATAGACAGAGATTACGACAAAGGAAAAATCTTATTTCAAACCACATGTCCTGTATCACCAGATGATACTCCCGAAACTTTGGCTGCAAAAATCCACAGATTAGAACATCGCCACTACCCCATGGAAATAGAAAAATATATAGGAACGTTGTAGAGACGGAGCATGCTCCGTCTCTACTTTTTGTGCTTTTTCGGCAACGGTATTGGCTCTAACTTACCTTGTTCGAGTTTCACAACAATCTCTTCAATCATACGATCTTTCCCTTTAGGGTCGTAATTGACCTTCAGGGTTTCTCCAAAAATCCGTGCAATCCCTTGCCAAAAAAATGCAGATACCGAACCACGCATTTCCTTTATTATATTATAAGATGTTTTCCCGGTTTCCCTATCAATAAGTTTAACAAGTATTCTACCTTCACTAACTTTCATTTTTACTAATTCGGTTTTATACTCAGCCAGCAAAGCCTTCTCGTACTCCTTAATGTACCTTTTTCTCGCTCTTTCTAAATCCATTTTTGCAATAGTATCATTAATCTCTGCAAGAACCTCTACAGCTAATCGGGCATAGGGGTATACCTTTCTAACTTTCTGGGCAAGAGCGATATACTCTCGAGAAGCGCGGTCATTCCCTAATGTTCTTGTAGGATAAACCACAACAGTTGGTAATGTAATTACTGGCATGGTATCTCCATCTATGACTATAGCTGGGAGCAACCTACCTTTTGGATATTGCTTCACCTGAGGCGGTTGTTGCGCTTGTGCTGAAGAGATACTTATTATAAAGATTAGCGCACAAAAGAGCTTACATTTTTTATTTTTCTTGTCCGTTATCATTTCTGTATGATACTGAATTTATTTCACTAACGTAAACTTATATATGGACAAGTTAGGGGGAATTAAAAAAATGTCAGTGAAATAACAAAATTTACAACTTATCATGCTATTTCACTGACATTTGACATTTAAACTATTTGTTTCGACATCTCTGCGAAATATTTAAAAAAGTATGGTATTGTTTCAATTCCTTTGTAGAAATTAAACAACGGATAGTTTTCGTTTGGCGAGTGTATATTATCAGACTCAAGTCCGAAACCTAAAAGCAGTGATTTTGTACCTAAAGCCTTTTCAAAATGGGCTATAATAGGTATACTTCCACCGCTACGAACAGGAACAGGACGCTTGCCAAAAGTTTTCTCACACGCTTTTTCCGCTGCTTTATATGCATTGATTGAAATCGGGCAAACATATGGGAATCCTCCGTGCATACATTCCACCTCAACTTTAACATATTTAGGCGCATTCTTTTCAAAATAATCTTTCAGAAGCTTTGAAATCTTATCAGGATCTTGATTTGGAACAAGACGAGACGAAAGCTTAGCGTATGCTACCGATGGCAATACTGTTTTACTACCCTCTCCGGTATATCCTCCCCATATTCCGCAAATATCAAATGTGGGTCTAATACCGGTTCTTTCAATAGTTGTATAGCCCTTTTCTCCGTGAATTTCTTTGATGTCCAACGCTTTTTTATACTCGTCGAGATTGAACGGAGCCTTGTTTAGAAGTTCTCTCTCATATTCTGATGCTTCAAGTACATCATCATAAAATCCGGGTACGGTTATTCTGTTGTTTTCATCATGCACGTCAGCAATCAGTTTTGCAAGGATATTTATTGGATTTGCTACAGCTCCGCCAAATATTCCAGAGTGAAGATCACGGTTTGGACCTGTAACTTTAATTTGCCAATAAGCTAAACCTCGCAAACCCACAGTAATTGAAGGGATTTCCTGAGAAATCATACTGGTGTCGCTTACCAAAATAATATCGCTTTTAAGCATATCTTTGTATTCTATACACCATTTTGTTAGTGCAGGCGAACCTATCTCCTCCTCTCCCTCAATCATGAACTTAACGTTACAAGGCAGTTGATTGGTTTTAACCATAAATTCGAATGCTTTTGCGTGCATAAAGCTTTGACCTTTATCGTCATCGGCTCCGCGAGCATATATTTTTCCGTCGCGAACTTCAGGCTCAAATGGAGGAGACTTCCACAACTCTAGGGGATCAACAGGCATTACGTCCATATGACCGTAAACTAAAACTGTTGGAAGTTTTGGGTCTATTATTTTTTCACCATACGTAATTGGGTGACCTTCAGTTTTATACACTTCTGCTTTGTCGGCACCTGCTGCTAACAACTGATTTTTCCACCACTCGGCTGCTTTATACATATCTGGTGAATGTTCAGCAATTGAGCTTATTGACGGAATCCGTATTAACTCAAACAATTCGTCTAAAAAACGTTGTTTGTTTTTCTCGATGTATTCGTTTAATCCTTTCATTTATTTATATTTTAATTTAGTTTTATAAAGCTATTTTACAGCATTAAATATGTAAATTTTTATTGATAATGCTAATAAACACCTATTTTTGATTTGGCTGGTGGCTTGTAATCGCCAGAAAACATTATACTGAGCTGCAACCCAAATATAGAAAAATGTTCACTAATAGCCAAGTAAAGCCCTATTCCAACACCAATATCGTATATCGGCTTCAAATGATAGTGACCTTGCAGATACAATCCCGGTCCCAAGCGTCTATAGTAAGCCGTGTCTCCCACTAATTGTCGTCCTGTAACCAACGATAAACCAGCATATCCTCCTAAATTATGTCTCAAAATAGCATATCTTGTCCCCACTCCTGCATGAAAATGATGAGAGCGCTGAAAAGAGCGATATAATTTGAGTTTCTTCCCTTCAAGAAAAAAGTAATCGGTTGAAACTAAGTATCCTGCATTAAAATGGAGGTATTCATATTTTGCTCGAAAATGAAGATCTGCTGAAAAGTTCTGCTCAGGCTTCATTGTATTGAAATTCAGCCCGTAACCAGCATTTAAGGTTAAATATGGCGAGTATGGTCGGAAATAATCTTCATCATAGTAAAAATCTTTACGTGGGTTAAACTCTTCTTGTTGTGCCACACTTTGCAATGAAGCAAAAAGAGCCGTTATAAAACAGACTATTTTGATTATTCGTGTCATAATAAGAAAGTTTTTACGTAATTTTAATTTTACTCCTTCTGTTTGCTATATGTTTCTGCAGCAATCTTCAACTCTTTGAACCACTCTTTGCCGTACGCTCTTGTTAATGGTTGCTCTAAAAACATAAATAACGGTGTTCCAAGTTTTTCACCTTTTTCACATGCTGACTTGCAAATACCATTTCTCTCATAATTAACGGCATCATACTCCTCATATTTTGTTATTCGCACAGGATATAAATGGCAACTAACCGGTTTCAAAAAGTCAATTTTGTTTTCATGAAACGCTTTTTCAAATGCGCACATTGTTATCCCTTCCGGGTTTTTAAATGTGTAAGCACATTCATTATTATTAATCAGAGGTGTAACACAGTCTCCGTCTTCATCAAATATATACCACCCTTGAGAATCAACAGCTTCAATCCCTTCGGGCGTCATGTACTCACGAACTATTGGATACAACTCTTCTAATATATTTTGCTCTTCGTTAGTTATAGGAGCCCCAGAATCTCCTATCACACAACAAGCTCCTTTACAGACATTTAAATCACAAACAAATTTTTTCTCAATTAAATCTAAACTAACAAGAGTCTTTTGAATCTCTAACATAATTATCTCCTCGGTCATATTTAAACTAAAACTTCTCCTGTCATTACTTTCGGAATGGGTAAATTCATTATTTTGCAAATTGTTGGTGCCAAATCTGCTAAAATTCCGTTTTTTATCGATTTGTATCTGTCTGACACCAAGATACATGGAACGGGGTTTAATGAGTGTGCTGTGTTGGGAGAACCATCGATGTTTATTGCATTGTCGGCATTTCCGTGGTCGGCTATAATCAAAACTTCATAGCCTTTGTTGCAAGCTGCCTTTACAACATCACCAATACATGTATCAACAGTCCTGACAGCTCTTTCTATAGCTTGATAAACCCCTGTATGACCCACCATATCGCCATTTGCAAAGTTAAGGCAAATAAAATCTAAGTCCCCTTTGTTAATCTCTTCGATTACAGCATCGCGCACCTCGAAAGCACTCATTTCGGGCTTTAAATCGTATGTTGCAACCTTGGGAGAGTTGATAAGAACGCGCCTTTCACCCTCAAACACCTCTTCCCTGCCTCCGCTAAAGAAAAATGTAACATGTGCATACTTTTCAGTCTCGGCAATTCTAAGTTGTTTCAACCCTGCTTTAGAGACCACCTCGCCAAGGGTATCGTTTAAGTTCTCTTTATCGTAAACAACGTGAATATTTTTTAACGTATCGTCGTAACGCGTCATTGTAAGATAATACAATGGCATGGTTTTCATTCCAAACTCTGGCATATCCTTTTGCGTTAAGACCACTGTCATTTCGCGCAAACGGTCAGTTCTAAAATTGAAACAAAAAACAACATCTCCCTCAGCAATAGTCGCTATTGGAGTGCCGTCCGGATTTGTTATAATGCTTGGTTTAATAAACTCATCAGTAATATTCTGAGCGTAAGACGCTTCTATTGCTTCAATTGCTGACTTGAAAAACAATCCCTTACCATACACCATTCCGTCATAAGCCTCTTTAATGCGTTCCCAGCGTTTGTCGCGGTCCATTGCGTAATATCGTCCCATAACCGAAGCGATTTTGCCAGCTGATGTTTTCAAATGCTTCTCTAACTGGCGGATAAATACCAAACCACTTCTCGGATCGGTATCGCGTCCATCGGTAAATGCGTGTATATAAGCCTTTTCGATGCCGTAATCTTTAGCCATATCGCATAGCTTATATAGGTGTTTATCAAGTGAATGAACTCCTCCATCGCTAACCAATCCCAAAAAATGAATTGCCTTGTTGTTAGATTTTGCATAACTGTATGCTTGTTTCAAAACATCGTTCTCTGTTATTGAATTATCGGCAATGGCTTTGTTGATTTTAACCAAATCCTGATAAACAACTCTTCCCGCTCCTATGTTGAGGTGTCCGACTTCAGAGTTTCCCATTTGTCCATCGGGCAAGCCAACATATTCGCCTGATGTAAGCAGTTGTGAATGAGGATATTTACTAACAAGATAATCCAAATTTGGGGTTGGAGTACTTGCAATAACGTCCGATTTTGAACCGTCTCCGATTCCCCAGCCGTCAAGTATTGCTAAAAGTACTTTTTGTCTCATATAGTTTACTTAGATATGCTAAAAATAATATTACAACTTTAGGTGGCAAAGGTATAAAAAATCCCTGTTTTTAGCTTTGATTTTAGCTGCATGTTTTCAATGTCTGTCACGCTTTGTTTTAGTCGGCTATAAACAGACTATATTAACGATTTAACACGTAAAAACGTATAAATATCAAAACATATTGACATGTTAATAATAAATACGAATAAATACCAAAAAGATATATTATATTTGTAGTCGTACTGTTTTGAATTGATAATAAAAAGATGCACAGCCTTTTAGCAAAATATTTAACAAGCATATTACACAAGGAGACATGTGTAATTTTGCCTGATTTTGGTGGCTTTGTATCAAACTACACATCGGCAGAAATTGATTTACACACCGATTTTTTTACTCCCCCATCACTCACAATAGCCTTCAATCAGTCGCTAACACACAATGATGGTCTTTTAATACAAGAGATTGCAAAGCAAGATAACGTTACATTAGAAGAGGCAGAAAACAGAGCGCAAAAATTAATAACTCTTTTACGCAAAGATATTTACACCAATGGCAGAGCAGATCTTGAGGGGTTAGGATTACTCTATTTAGATAAAGATTATTCCATAAAATTCAAGGTTGCAATAAAAGCCAATCTTTTGCCTCAATCGTACGGACTTAAAAGTTTCCGTTTTTCTTCGATAAAAAACAGAAGACAGTTACAATCCTTTGAAAATGAATATATGAAAGAGCCAACAGTAAAGAAAAGAACACTTGTGATAACGACAGCAGCTGCAAGCGTTATTATACTTTTGGGGCTAACTCTTTTCGTTAATCACAAAATGAATCAGGAGTCAACAGTAAAAGCTTCGTTAAGCGACGTTACAAGCTTAAATATAGACTCAGCGTTAGAAGCTGAAGCCACAATTGATACCAAAACCGGAGTTGAAATTGAGACTGAAATAAAAAGAAGAAAGCCTTTGATTGATGAATCGAGCACAAGAAAAAGTCACGCTCTTCACTACAATGAAGCTCATAGTCAGGATGAATATCATATTATAGCCGGAAGTTTTTCAAATATCGAAAGTGCAAAGAGATATGGAAAAACCCTTGAAGATGAAGGATATAGTCCCTCATACATAACCGATGGCGATAAAGTAAGGATCTCTATTTACTCTTATGATGAGAAATATGAAGCCCTAAAACAACTTGACTTTCTACGAGCAACCAAAGACAGAGCCGTTTGGATGCTCAAGAAGACAAAAGAGGAATAAATAAATTTACACACCGCATTTACTTATGACAAAAACCAAAGTAGCCCTTATTTATGGTGGCTTTTCGCGTGAAAAAGAGATATCAGAAAATAGCGCAAAATGTATTAAATCCACATTAGACCCAAAGAAATACGAAGTTTACCCCATTTTAATTGATAAAAACGGATGGTTTTACAAATCTGAAACTGAATCCAACAAAATAAATAAAACCGACTTTAGTTTTACCGTAAACTCAAAAAAAGTTGTTCCCGATGTCGCTTATATAATTATTCATGGCACGCCCGGAGAGAACGGAATTTTACAAAGCTATCTCGATTTACTGAATATCCCATACACAACTTGCAACGCGTTTACGTCAGCATTGACATTTAACAAAGCTGCAACAAAATATTTTCTCTCGCAGCACAACATAAAAACAGCACCCTCAATTTTGCTACGAAAAAACGATATTATTAGCACCAAAACGATAATAGAAGGACTTGGATTGCCTATGTTTGTCAAGCCAAATAATGGCGGAAGTAGCTTTGGAGCAACAAAAGTTAAAAAATCGGAAGAGCTTTTAATAGCAATAGAAAACGCATTTAACGAAGATCACGAAGTTATTATTGAAACGTATATTCCTGCTACCGAGCTAACTTGCGGTGTAATGAAAGTGTGTGGAAAAGAGTATCTCTTTTCTCCCACCGAAATCGTTCCGAAAAAAGAGATGAACAAAGAGTTTTTCGACTACGAAGCAAAATACAAGGGGTTGGCTGAGGAGATCACTCCTGCAAGAATCAGCAAAGAATTAACCGCAGAAATTCAGTCGCTTAGCTCAAAAATTTACGATATTTTAGGCTGCAACGGCGTGGTTCGCATTGATTACTTATATAGCGACAACACTCTTTACTTTATGGAGATAAACACGGTACCCGGCATGAGCGAACAGAGCATAATCCCACAACAAGCAAGCTATTATGGAATGAGCTTAAACGAACTTAACGATATGCTTATTGAAGATGCGCTTAATAGAAGGTAAAAGGTACAAGGAGCAAGGTACAAGAAACAAGGCGGCACACTCGGTCGTTGAGCTTGTCGAAGCGGTACACTAAGCCTGTCGAAATACTACACTCAGCGCATCACATTACTAATTGCTGCCCCCCTACTTTCAACTTTTACCTTGTACCTTTTAACTAAATTGTTAATTGCCCTGTTTGACGTACTTGTCATACAAGAGCTTTGCTTCTTCGTCACCCATCTCAGCTGCCCTTTTTAAATCAGCCGCACCCTCGGTTTTATTATCCATATTCATATAACATACACCTCGTACCATATAGGCTTCACTGTGATTCGGCTCAAGTTCAATGGCTTTATCAAGATCACGGATAGCTCTTTTCCACTTCTCCATGTCTTTGTAGTTTACACCACGGTTGTAATAAGCGTTTGCATATTCAGGCTCGCGCTTTATAGCCAAATTAAAATCTTTCTCAGCCGATGGATAGTTACCAGCTAAATTTTTGAACATAGCACGTTGGTAGTAAATACGTTTATACGAAGGTCTAAGCCTTTCGGCTTTGTCGTATGCTTCAACAGCCATATCATACTCGCCAATTCTGCCAAGGCTTGTACCTAAAGCTACAAATGCCTCAAAATCAGTATTGTCAATATCAACAAGTTCCTGAAAAACTTCAACCGCCTCTGCATGACGATCCAAATTCTGCAGCGTTATCCCTTTATTGAATAAAAAAGTTGTGTTTCCGGGAGCAATGTTTGCAGCCTTCCCGTAAAAAAAGAGTGCCTTTTCGTAATCTTTCTGCTGTTCGAACATTAGGCCTCGCTCATTAAAATAGTTTGCATTTGCACCACTCAAATTGATATCTGTAATAAGTGATACTAAATTATTACCCTGGGCTACAACCGCATCGTCCTGAGCAACTACCTGAGCTGCAATAAATGCAAGGACAAACAAAAATGTTATTCGTTTCATACGTTTATAATTTTTTGGTTTAATAGTTGTAAAAAACCCCTTTATATAGAAAACAATATTATATCGTTAATGTTCACGGAAACAGACTACTAATTTACATATATTTGCCTAATTATCAAGATAAATTACTTTAAATTAAAGTAAAAACAGAACTGTTGATTTAAGAGTTAAAATTGGTATAATAACTCTTTTACCACTATCTTTGTGCCAAAATAAAAACACTATGTCAACACAATCAAATGTTAAAGTTGTTACCACACATGTTCTTACAGCTATGAAGATGCGTGGTGAGAAGATATCTATGCTAACTGCATACGATTACTCAATGGCTAAAATCATTGATCTTGCAGGAATTGATGTTGTTCTTGTTGGCGACTCGGCAAGTAACGTAATGGCAGGACACCAAAGCACTTTACCTATCACGTTGGATCAGATGATTTATCACGCACAATCGGTTGTACGTGGTGTCGAGAGAGCTTTGGTAGTGGTAGATTTACCTTTTGGGACATATCAGGGAAACAGCAAAGAGGCGTTAAACTCTGCTGTACGCATAATGAAAGAGACTGGTGCTCAAGCAATTAAAATAGAGGGAGGAAGCGAGATTTTAGAATCTGTTAACCGAATTTTATCAGCAGGTATTCCTGTAATGGGACATTTGGGGCTTACACCACAATCTATCCATAAATTTGGCACATACGTAGTTAGAGCACGTGAAGAAGAGGAGGCAAACAAACTACTCGATGACGCACTTTTATTAGAAAAAGCAGGTTGCTTTGGAATTGTATTGGAAAAAATTCCGGCGTTGTTAGCTAAACAAGTTGCTGAAAACGCAAAGATTCCAATAATTGGAATTGGCGCAGGAAAACATGTTGACGGACAGGTACTTGTAATCCACGATATGTTGGGGATTAATCAGGATTTTTCTCCACGCTTTCTTAGAAGATACCACAACCTTTACGCAGAGATGACAGGCTCGGTAAAAGCATATATCAAAGACGTTAAAAGTCAAGATTTCCCAAACGATAGCGAACAATATTAATGACAAGAGAGAAGCAGAGCCTGCAGGTTTTATTCGAAGACAACCATCTTATAGCCGTCAATAAGCCTGTAGGCGTTCCTGTACAAGGCGATATAACTGGCGACACACCACTTATTGACGTTGTATCGGAGTATATTAAAGTTAAATACGAAAAACCCGGCAATGTTTATATCGGTTTAGTTCACAGAGTTGACAGACCCGTTAGCGGTGTAGTGCTTTTTGCAAAGACATCGAAAGCTCTGGCGCGGATGAACGAGGTTTTTCAATCACGTCAGGTTAAGAAGACCTATCTTGCAATTGTTGCTGAGGCTCCCAAAGAGATTAAAGGCACTCTGGAGCACTACCTTGTCAAAGACACCGAGAAAAATAAATCATTTGCCTACAACAAATCGGGCAAAGGCGCAAAAAAAGCGGTGCTATCATACGAACTCATTGGACGTTCGCAAAACTACTCACTGCTGAAAATTGACCTTGAAACCGGAAGACACCACCAAATACGATGTCAGTTAGCTAAAATTGGCTCGCCAATCAAGGGAGACCTAAAATATGGCTCGCCACGCTCAAATCCAAACGGTGGCATAAGCTTGCATGCGTATAAGCTTGAATTTGAGCACCCTGTGAAAAAATCTACCGTTGTAATTAAGGCTCCGCTCCCAACTGATGATGTGCTTTGGAGGGAATTTAAAAATCTTGCAGAAAGCAATTAGCAATTATCAATGTGCAATTAACAATTTTCAATCCAGAAGAGATGAAATTATTATAACCCACGAAAATCTTGAAAGCATTCAAAACGGAACTGACACTATGAATACTTTTCTTTTGTTAACAACTGACAATTACACGCCAGACGAGATAGAAGAAAAACGCAAGCAACTTCTTGAATATTGCAAATTAGACACTTTGGCAATGGTGAGGATTTTTCAGAAATTAAAGGATTGTATATAATTCAAGCATCTAAAGATGTATTAATCCCCTTAATTTTCAAACAAAATTGTAAAAAAATCAATAAATTTGTAACAATATAGAAGTTTTTTTGCAATAACAGTAAAACATTCGCAAATGCAAATATTTTTAACTAAAGATATTTGTTATATCGTGCTGATTTGTAAAGATTTGAAAAAACAAAGAAAATCAAACAGAAAACCATATGCGATTGTTTTTATATTTGTTTCGTAAATTATCCATCAGCAACAAGTGTAAAGACAGACAACCAAACAGATAGGATAACGATAAAATTAAAATAAAAAAGGATTTAGCTTTTTGACAGGACAGTGCAAATTTGATGGAAATTTATTTTGTTTTTT
>JGI24710J26742_10000197_pt1 | contig 55751 bp, 37 predicted proteins | sample BioPla2DNA2_FD_26742 | JGI IMG/M metagenome (IMG submission 26742) | reverse complement strand
ATATATATATCCAACCCCCCTCTTTAACAGTATAGTTTTTATACCCCTCTCTTATTTTATAACAGTAAAAAACGGGGCTTATATGCCCCGTTTTTATTTATAACTGTAGTTTAGTGTGTTTTTATTATGTCAACATCCTGAACTGAAGACTTATCACTTGCAAAGACCGCTACTATTGGAGGTAGATTTGACTTACTAACGTCATAGTATTTACCATTTACTTCTACTGACGATACCCAAGGTTGTTTGTATTCGATATCCCAAGTTGTACCTATTGCAACTACTGATAAAGTTGAAAGTATAGCATACTTATCATTATCCATAATTTCATCTATGTTCATTTGAGTAGGTTCAAAACCATGTCTTACAAATACTGATGATGAAGGAATACCAATCTTGAAGTGCCATCTTTGTGCTGATAAACTGAAATTAACTGTTGGTATCTTATCACCTGGGTTCTTGTCTAATCCCCATTTTGCATTTTCTGTTGCATTACCATTTGATTCTTCACTACCTACGAAAGTTCTATGAGAAGGGTTCAATAACATTGACTGTGCATTACCTAAATAGTTATATGCACCGTTAGGTATTGTATAATTCTCTGTTCTTACATATGTAGGTTCAAAATCTTCTGGTGGGATATTATTCTCACCATAAGGACTGTAATCATAAACATCAACCTTACCAAACTCTGCTACCCTTTGTGTTTCAGTATATTCCTGACCTACAAAGTTTCTTCTACCACTCTCTGTTGTCCAATCAAGGTTCATATTGTACTCATAAACAGGTTCATTGTATTTTCCATTTGTTGAGTTATTAAAGAGATTTACTGGCTCATAAATACCATCTTTTGAAATATATACATCCAATGGTACTACACTACCTGTCTCTAAGTTTAAGGCATAATAGTAAGGTGTTATTAGCACTCTACCCTTCTGATAATTACCTATGGTATTTATAGAAGCATATATATCATACCCAAATCTTAATTGCTCTTTCTTTAACTGCTCAATGTTATTTACCCCACCTGTTAATACTTGAGTCTTAATGTTTGGATTATTTACATTTCTACCACTTTGAGGTGTTCCTTGCATCCATGTTTGAGTACCATAAGTATTTAGCCATTTTGTATGCTCACTTATTCTGTTACCTCTTATGTCAAACTGGTCTCCTAAATAGTAATTTTGTACAGCTTCTTCTACTTTGTAGATGAAACCTTCCACTAACCATTCAGCAGGGTCAGTCTTTGGTAACTTGAAGAAGTTACTAAATCTGTAGTCCTCTGTATCCACTATTGCAAAGTTACCTATTCTACCTATTACATCTAAGTAGAAATACTTGTATCCACCATGTAATGATTCCAAACTTGAACTTCTTAAAAGGTTAGAAGGTCTTTTCTTGTTGTCATTTGTTGTTATAGGTTTAGCTCTTTCATTGATTGAATTTGCTACTGGTGTACCATCATTTGTGTTTGCTTTACCTGTACCACCATTGAAATCGCTCCAAATTATAGATTTCATTTGGTTTTTAGCTGCTGTTAAAACTGAAGTTTCTTGTGCTTGTTTCCAAGTAAAGTAACCTCTGTAACCTTGTACATTACCTGCTTCGTCAGTTGCTTTATAACCATTTGTAACAAACTCTAAGAATTTAGGCTGCAAACTCGTTTTGAAATTTGTTAATGCAGTTGCATATGTTGTTTTCAATTCTGCTCTATACTGTAAATTCTGATTATATGCTGTACCTGCATTTATTGCCTCAACTTCAAACTCAACAGGCGCATTACTTGCTTCACTATTAGCTAATACTAAATAGAAATCAAAGTAAGTTTCTCTCACATCTAACTCTATCCAATTACCAGCCATATACATTTCACCCTTATGGATTACATTGAATGGGAATTTAACCCTCTTCTCTCTCGTCCATTGTGTAGTATCCATGTTGTTAGCATAACCATAACCTGTTTGTGATTGAGGTGTGCTTAAACCTAATGCGTCATTTCCTCTAAAGTCACCTGTATTTGGGAAATATACTGTAAACTCGTGGTCTATTTGTAAGAACTTCGCATTTTTTACAAATACACCTGGTTCAAGTTCAATTTCATCCTTAACTATCTTATGATTATTGTCATTACCACAAGCGTCCCAACAAATTCTATTGCTTCCGTCATAATGTTCTCCACTATGATGTGGCTCAGTACAATTTAATATTGTATAAGTCTTGCAATTATCTGTATGAATATGCTGATTTAATGGTATGCCCTTACATAAGAAGATTGGATTCCATTGACCATTCTCTAAATAAGAAGGTATTAAATCTACATTATCTAATATTGTCTTTCTTATTTCTGAACCTGTTGGCTTTTCTGTTATATAAGTTACCTTTGCATAACCATCGCCTATATGTCCTACTTCTGTTCCGCCAGTTGGTTTAGGCATTGTCTCATTACCAGCTCTCATTAAAGTATTTGTAAATACTTTTCCTGAATAGTGATTTGCACTACCTGTATGAACACCACTTGCATTTACTGCATTAGCACCTGCCATACCAGAGATGAATGAACTACCACCTGCACCACCTGCTGTGTAAGTTGAACCACCACCATAATAACCACCACCACCACCGCCACCACATTGTGCATTGATAGCGCCTTTACCAAATAAACCTGCTTTTGAATAAGATGCAGAAACCGCTTGACCGTTTCTATTACCTACTAAACCACTTGTTTGAGTACCACCTTTTGCTACATAACCATAGTAAGTTGTTCCACCATTTAATGTGTCAAAACCTACTAAGCCACCTGCATCACCATTTATTAAGTGATTTGATGCACAACCTGCTGCACCACCACCACCAGCTACCATTATTCTGCTTATTAGACCAGCAGAGTTATCCCAAGAACCATTTACTAATCTAAAGTCAGTTGCTCCACCACCTCGACCACCTAAATGAGCATGATTTAATCCTGAATAACCACCACCATTAAATGTATAAGTTGGATTTGCTTCAGAATTTCCACTACCCTTTTCACCTACATATACATAGATTACATCACCTTTTCTTAAAGTAATTTCACCATATGTATAACCACCTTTACCAGATGTTCCGTTATTTATAGTAGAACCAGAAGCACCCCATGCTTCAAATGAATACTTACCATCTCTTGGTGCTGTGAATGTATAAGTACCAAATGTCTTATACTCTGTTACTTCACCAGCATAAGTGATTTTTAATGGTTCAAACTTATTTGTTGTTGTTTCATTTACTACAGTATGTGGTGTTACTACTGTCTTTGTTGTTTCATAGTATGTTACTGCAACTCTATCAAAAACATCATCACCAGAATAAATATCTTGTAAAGCAGTTACAACAGCTTTACCATTACCTGATTGAACACCTACTGACATACTTGAATTACTCAAACTACCTACATAACCTGAACCACCACCACCACCACCATCATCTCTATCATTATAGTTAGGATAATCATTACCACCTGCACCACCACCATAATAACCACCACCACCACCACCACCTGCTGATGATGAATTGCCTGATGTTTGACTACCACCTTGACCTAAACTACCTGAACCACCACTACTTACACCTGGGCCACCCGCACCACCTGATGTTTGAGTTGCGCCTTTACCACCTCGTCTAAGTGTTCCACCTGAACCACTACCTAAACCATCTGAACCTGTATCACCACCACCTGCACCACCAAGTCTACTACTATTTCCACCATAACCACCACCACCACCTGCTACAATGACTCTATCACTATAAGCTGTGCCACCTACTCTTATATCAGTAGCACCACCACCTGAATCTTGTGCTTGATTACCTGAACCACCACCATTCCAACCATTCTGTCCACCTACATATATATAAGCTATTTGACCTGATGTAAATGTTCTATTTCCTACTGCATATCCACCTTTACCACCATACCCTGAAGTACCACCCTCTGCCCCATACACTTCTAATTTATAATTTCCTGATGCAGGTACATTAAATGTTTGTACCCCACCTGTATATGAGAATTCCCAAGTATCACCATTACCTACTAATTTTGTTCTTGTACTTATAGGTTTATCNGTTGTACTTGGTGAACCCAATGCTGTTACTTCTTCTTCTGTTGTAGTTGGTGTTCCTGCTACCCCATTTGTATATCTTGTTGTTGTAGTTTTCTTAACATATTTTGGTACTACTGTTGTTGTTGTTCCATCTTGTGGTGTTTTCACAACATCTAATAGAACTTCACCAGTACCCTCTAACGCATGACCATAACCATACAATTTAATACTCTTGATTGTTATACTACCATCATATTTCGCACCACTTGTTATATCAAACCATAGAGTACCTATGTTCTCTACCCAAGTGTCTTTTGGTATTATTACAACTTTCTGATTATTAGTATTTGCTTGCATTGTAAATGAAGTTAATTGTGCTGTACCATTTGGTAATACACTTTCACCTGATGAAGCACCTACCGCACCTGCAGTTGCATTTGTATTATTATCAAGAACTATTTCAATCTTTGTTAAGATATTTCTATTTACTGATACAGGAACTTTGAACTCCCAATTACTTGAATTCTGAACTACACGCAGATTATTACTTACTGCTGATATTGTTGAACCAATACCATATGAAGTTCTATTAAATCCTTTCATATTAGAAGTTGTCCAGTTAGACCAAGTGTACATTACTACTTCTGGTCCCCATAACAATTCCATTACTTCTTGACCTAAATATTGCTTCATTTGTGTAGCATTATATTCACCTGCTACTATTTTATCAAGGATATTTGTTACAGCAGGATTTTCAGGTATAATTTCTGCCTTACCATCTCCTCTGTTAATACCTTGTTCCATCTTTGTGTTAGTAAATATCTTACCAGAATAATGATTTACACTACCATTATGAACACCATACATACTCATTGAGTTTACACCAGCATGACCTGAAATGTATGATGAACCACCACCTGCACCACCATTATTATGATTTGATACTAAACCACCATAGTAACCACCACCTGCACCACCTGTGTCTGTTGCATAAGTTGCTGACTCACCTATACCAAATCTGTAACCACCTGTCTGACTTCCACCAAAACCACTTCCACCACCATTTGTAGCAGTTGAAGTATGCTCACCAGTAGCTACTGTACCTGATATTAAAACACCAGCTTTTCTTGCATTTTGACCTACTAAATTACCACCATTACCACCACTACCATCATCTGCACCACCTAATACATCACCTAAATTATCTGCACCACCACCACCACCAGCTACCATTATACGAGATAATAAGCTCTTTGTTGTAGTAGGACTTGCACCTGGTGGTAATTCATCATTTCTGAATGTTGTATGGTCGTTTGACAATCTAAAGTCAGTAGCACCACCACCACCAAAACCATTAGTACCACCATGACCACCACCATTCCAACCACCGCCTGTATTTAAACCTGTTGATAGCTTACCTTCACCACCAACATAAACTTGAATTGTTTCACCTTTTCTTAGGTAAATTCTACCCTCTGTATATCCACCTAAACCTTTATGAGAACCTGTTTGTTGAGAATCTGCACCACCACCAGAAGCACCCCAAGCCTTTAATATATAATAACCATCGGCTGGTACTGTATAAGTTTGTACCCCACCTGTATAGTTAAATGTTACTGAAGGTAAAGTTACTGCTGTTGTTAAACAATCTGCTGAATGAATATGAGTGTTGTAATCGCTTAATGTATTCAACTCACCTGTACATTGTAATGTACCAGCAGTTACTTTACTACAAGCTGCTTTATTATGCTTATGTTCTGTTGCTTTTGTATAACAACCATTTGCATAATCTAATCCTGCTGTACCACTATGTACGTGATAACATTCAGCAGTATGAGTATGTGAAGTATAAGTTGAATTCAAAATTACTGAACCTACATTACTACCACATTCTGTACATACTGTTGAAGAATCACTTATATGTGTATTTGCATATAAGTTATTATGATACCAAATTGCTTTACCTGNTGNCAATGTTTGTGTTGAATAACCACCACAACTATGACCACACAAGCTACAAGTAGATGAACTTGTACTTAAATGTACATAACCATTATAAGTACATCCTGAATTATGTGCAAATCTATAATAAGTTTTTGCTGCACCACCTGTATTCAATACACCAGAACAGTTTTCTACTGTTGTTGTTGTTTTTCCACAACCTAACTGATAATTTGCATTTAAAGCATAATCACAGTTATATTTATCTTCTTTTACATAACATTTATCGTCATGTACGTGAATCTTTGAAGTTTCACATACTTTTACATTTGTATAGCAACTTGAATTATGAGTATGAGTACCACCCTTTAACCAGATTTCTAAATTATCAATATAGAAATTTGCTGGATATGAGTCACCATAACCCCAACTTCCGATATTTATTGTATTACCAATATTCTCTTTAGTTAAGTTTTCTGGTGCATTATTCACATCTGTAACAGTTGTTACTTGATTTACAAGTTTTCTTACACCATTTACTGTTTGCCATACTGGTTCTGTTTTCTTTACTGTAATTTGTGCTGGAACACCATCAATTTTTGCACTACAATCCATTACATTATTGAAGCCAAAAACTAACTCAACGTGTACTTTTCTATTCCAAGCATTACCCGTTACTGCACCTGCACCCTTTACACCTTGGAAACCATCACCTGTATTAAATACACCAAAATTTGTACCATCATTTGGATTTATCCAGAAATCATAGTTCCAGAAAGATACTAACATAGACTTATTTGTTGCATTTGCATTCATATAGAAGTCCATACTTACTGATACTCTATTTGATTTATCTGCTGATAAACCTAAATCACTAAATGGTATAGACCATCTTGTACCAAAAGCATTTAAGTATTGTCCTGTACCTATAACACCTGAATTTCCTATTGTAAATCCTGTTGGTAATACATATTCAATACCTGTTATTTTATTTGTTGTTATCCACTTACCACCTGATTGATAAGTATTATTCTTTGTAACATTTACAGTCTCTAAATTACCATTTACATTCTGTCTTTCTGTTACTATATATGTTGGCTCAAAGTCAAATGCTGCTAACTGTGTATCTTGCAAATACTTACAGTTCAAAGTTCTAAACTCGCAAAGTGCAGGGTCTAAAGGACAAATCTTAAACTTATTGATTTGTGCATTTAAATCTACTACTTGAACACCATCTGCTCTTTGGTCTCTATTTTCACCTGGGTCCTTTGTATCACCATCACCATTCAAATCTATACCCTCTAAAGGTAAGATTGTTGCATCTTCGGCTGATACAGGTGTATATACTACTATTGAATTTACACCATCTTTTATAGTGCTTGAATAAGTAGTATTATACTGTAAGCCTACTTGGTCACCCCATTTTACAAGGTTTTGAGCAACTTGTTTACTTGCTTCCATACCTATACCAATATTGAATAATGCACCTACTCTTCTACCCTGTGTATCTAATCTATCATAGTCATTTGAATAATACGCAACTACTTGTTTATAGAATACTTTAGGTGTATTTGGAGTATATACCTTATTTGCTGCTGTTGGTTTTATTTGAATACCATCTTCATACATCATAAATTTACCAGTTCTTGCTGGTCTTTTTAGAGTACCTGCTGGGTCATTATCTATAAATGTTCCTACTTGAATACCATTTACAGCTAACTTTTGCTTTGTTACTGTATTATAAGGCTCATATTTGCCATCTGTTGCTGGACCTGCTGTTACATCCTTATAATTACCATTATAACCACCTATATTTATAAAGTCAGCATCTACTTTTACAGGTGAAGTTGTTACAGACTCACCACCTACACAATTAGTTATTGCTTTATTAAATATAGAAGCAGGGTTATTTGTAAACATTTCCTCTTCTGTTGCCTTTACTTTTTGGAAATGTTCTTGTGTTTCTGTTGGTTCTGTTTGTTTATGGAAATAGAATATACTTTGGTCGCCACCTGATGTTTGAAGAATTAAAAAGTCTGAAATTACAGTCGCAACATTCTTTGTTCTTCTTCTTTCATCAAATTTCTTCCATTCTGTTGTTTGCACATCCTTATCGTCTGCTTTATCTGAATAAGCAGTTTTATTTGTTAAACCATCTCTTGTCATATGATGGTTATAATCTTCTGCATAAGAACTATTAGTATATAATGTTCCAACTGCCCAAGCATTTATGTGACCTACTGTTAATGAAGGCTTAACATTATTTGAAGAAGATTTACCAAAGTTATTACTTGTAGCTAAACCATCACATTTATTTGTTCTTACCCCTTCATTCCACTCTACCTTATCATGTTGCTGAGGTTCTACAGAATATCTCAATCTACCATGTTGGCTACTTTGAGATGGAGTTCTATTTTCACCACTATATATTGTATTTCTATGTACCGCAAACGCATTAAGAGGTAATTGAAATGGATGAATTGGGTCTGTCTTTTGATTTAATTGTGCTATATTTAAGAAATAAGTTGGGTCACCTGACTTAATGTTTGCAAATATTTCGTCTGTACCTACTAATTCTTCCATACCTGTTACTGAAGCTTGGTCAATTTTGTATAATCTTAACTGTGAAATCTTTACATAATCATATACAATACCTTGTTTCCAAGTATCTTCAATAGCTGGTAATGTATGACCACAACAAGGACCACAAATCATATGGTCTTTAATTGTAGCTGTTACAGTAATTGTATAGCTACCTGCTGTACCATTTGATGCACTACCTGGTTTATCCTCACCGTGAGGTGTTGTAGTACAAGTTCTGTTTTCACCACTACCAGTACATACTGTCTTATCACCGTGGCTACCTGCTTTTGCAACACCTTTTGAAGCACCGTTAGGTTGGTCACTATTACCACCATTTGAATCTTTTTGATTACTTGTAAATGTTGGTTGTAATGTATATTCTCTTGTTTGCTTATCACTTGCTGCTGTCCAGCTTATAGTTGTTCCTTTTAATACATTCTCCCAAGCATGAGCTTGTGATAATGCAGTATTATATGCAGACCAATCCCAAGTATCTACGTCAGCAGTTACATTAAAAGGACAAGAACCATTTACTTCTTTCTTACCAGTCCAAGGAATACTACCAGTCCAAGTTGCTGTTACTGTTCCATCACCATTATGTGTTAAAGTATAATCTGAACTACTTGGTCCTGATGCACTTGGTACAGTAATACCCTTCCAAGTATCTCCTTTACCTGCTACATCATTATTATACTCACAATCAGTTCCAGAATAATAACTTCTATATGTTCTATCTACACCATTTTCATTCATCCAATACTGTAATACTATTGCTAACTTAAATTCACTACCACCTGCTGAAAAGTAAATTTCTTCTGTAGAAGGAATACCTGCCATTGCTTCATACTTCTCATTATTAGGTGTATTACTCTTTACCTCAGCATAAGTATTACCACCTGTACTAAAATCATATCTATTGATTAAAGTTGATTCTACTTCATTTATAGAAGGGTTAGTTATTGTTAAATCAGTTGTTGAAGATGGTTTTGGTATTACTATATCTTCAACAGGCTCACCACCAATACGATATGTTGTCATTACATGTTCAGCATAGTTCATAGCTACCCCATTTTCTATGGTACAAATATTATCCCAGTTATATTCATACTCTGAAGTACCTATTTTTATTTTTAATTCTTCTATATAGTATTTATAAGTTACTGTTTTTGCTCCACCAGTATCTCTCTCAAACTCATCTGTAAAAACAGTAGTATCAATTAAAACTTGAGGTGAACCTTTTAAGAAACTTAATAATTCTTCACCCATTCTTCTTTTTGATATTTCATTTGAAAGAATTACTATTTCCTTTTTACCCTCTACTAAATTACCATCTACATAAGTTTCCCTATATACTTTACCTGATAAATCTATTGATACATTAGGGTCACCTGTTTTCATTCTTACTTCTAAAGCAGATATTGCACTTGATTCTGCTTTTACAACAAAAGTCACTTGATTAGGTGATTTAGGTTTTGCTACTGTATCACAAACTTTTTCTTGCATAGCTTTTAAAGCTGCGTCTACTTTATAATATACAGTAGGTTCAGTATCACCTACATGGCATGAAGTTATTAAAAATCCGTCAATATCAGTAGAACCATCTGAATAGAAATTCACCATTTCCATAAATCCAGCTTGTACATTAGTGTTGTATTCATAGGATTCAGCCCAACCTCTACCTACTGATAATCTTTCTTTATTCCAACCAGGTACTACACCACCCCAACAGAAAGGGTCTGTTAATATACTTGCTTGGTGAGCCGTTCTTGGTAATACACTTGATACATAGTCAGCTACTCTATAAGGACCATTTCCATATTTTGTTTCTTCTATTGGTATATCTTCAAGACCTTCTGAAGCACCAGCTATTAATTGATTTCTTGTTACCCCTTTTATACCTGCATAGCCATAAGCTGATAAACCACTATACTTACCAATGTTGTTTTTAACAAATTGGTCACCATCTGGGCCTTGTACTGATGCATCTTGAGGTATTAAAGCTGTATATTCAAGATAATCTATTGAAGGTATATGCAAATATACTGAACCTGAAGGTGATATTTTATGAAATACCATAGGAATTGCTGTATCTATAACAATACCTACTGGCTTTGCATAAATATTATTATTAGAAACATAATCCTCTATAGCTGTATAATAATAACCTACTAATGTACCCAAATTACCATTTGCATTTTGAGTCTGTGCTATTTTATATAAAGACATCAATACACTAACATAGCCTGCTGATATATCTTGTCTCTTAGTAGCGTCTAATTCCATTAAATTATTAGCACCATTTATAAATGATGAAACAACTTCACCCATTCTTGTATCTACATGATACCCTGAACTATCTTCACCAAGGATATAACTCCACAAACGTACGGCAGAATTATAATCCATTTCACTTAAGTAGTCCTGCCATCTACCATTTGATAACTCTGATAATGGTTTTGAATCTTTTCCAAATCCATCTCTTAAAAGTGCAGTCTTAATTTTATTTAAACCAGTTGCACTACCAGTATAATTTTGTAACTTTACTACAACATCATGCTTTTCACCCGCTGTACTCCACAAAAATTGCTTACTTGAAGGGTCATAATAACCTGTCCCTTGATTATTTCCCATACTCACATCATATGGCTCAAAGAACAAAGCTTCACTATATGTATCTATATTAGGATACTTATATTTATAAGCCTCAATCATACTATTTTTTGCTTCAGGAGTACCATCATTATAAACAGATTTATCTCTACTTATTGCTACCCTGAAAGTAACATCATAAGTTTTATCCCAAGAAGTTACTACACCACCATTAGGATTACTTTTACCACCTGCAGCTAAAGTTCCTGTATTACCTTGTGTTATCGCATTATCGGCATTTACAATCAAACCATCCACAGGGAGCATGGTAAACAACATAGCTATTAATAACAAGCAAGATAATATTCTATTAAAAGATTTCATAATTCTCTCAACCTCCCTATGTATATATTTTTACTAATACACTTATAAAAATAATAAAACCTATCAAAACCGCCAAAAAAATAAAGGTATTAAAAACTTTTCTTTTCATTATACTTCGTTTCTCGGCTTTCTCATTTCTTTTCTTTTCTTCCTCTGTAACTCCAAAATAAGCTTCCTCCCCAACAAGGCTTAAAAAGTTATTACTTACATCCTGTTTAGGTGTATATACATCAGATGAACTACTTGTTTGTATAGCATCCAACTTCTCATTTATAGAATCTGTAACTCTTATCCTACATTTTCTACCCCTATTTCGCATTTTCACACCTCTATTATCGACATTCTCAATATTAATATAGAATAAAGTGTATGAATTTCTGTCCATACACTTTATTCATGTCCCCTTTAATGATTTTCAATAGCCGAGTTTATTAGTTTTGAACACTTAATATTCTTTCAAAAGTAACAGATTTAATATCACCTATACTTCTTGAAATATAATAAGTAAATTCAGCTACTACATTAAATCTACCCTCTGGAGCATTTCTAATTACTAATTTCCAAGGATAAGTAGAGGTATCAATAGATGCAGAACTATCTACGTTTAGCACTTCTACATTTTTTGTAGCAAATATGCTATTATAATTTGAAAAACCTGATATGTTTATATCAAATGTCAATTTAGAAGTTGTTTCTACTCTATTTGTTAATGATATATTTATCATCTTTGATGTATCAATGTTAAATGATAAAGCATTTGAAGCATCACCTACTGTATCAAATAACTGTAATACCACATCATAAGTCTTATTTGCTGATAATTTATCAAATGTTAAAACAATATATGATTTTTTAACAGACACATAGACATTACCTTGAGTTAAGCTCATACCATCATAGAAAGTAACTTCTCTACCACCTGACTCTGTAAAGCTAACAATACTACCATATTTATTAAAATCCAAAGTTCTATTTAATGATACAGGAATTTTTACAACTGCTGTATTTTCATCTAATATAAGAACTTCTGGTGTTCCTGTTATTTTCGGACCTTTTTCTGCACCTACCCAATTATTCTGAACTTTCTTCACTTCACCATAGAAATAACCATTAGCTGTCTTAATATAAGCTGCAAAATGAGTTTCACCTGTTGTTGAAGATATAGGTAAAGTTGCATTGAATGACGCTGTATCTTTTAGTCCTACATTTACATAACTACTTTGTGTTTTCCAACCTGAACCACCTGCTTCTGGCTCTCTAATAGTTGTACCTGTTGGAACTTCTCTATAAATTATACCTGCTTCTTGAATACTTACGTGTCTTGTTCTGATAAAGTTATTCGTTACTTCTAACTTATTATTTGTTGTAAATCTTGCATTTCCTGTTGTTAATGTATCTACTGGTGCTATACCATCTGGTACTGCATTTGTAAGTACAGGGAATTTCTTTACAACAGAACCCTCCTTAAATGTTATGATATAGCCAAACTCTGTTGGTGGAATATATACTCTCTCACCTGTTGTTTTATCTACTTCAGTTGCAGATTTTACTTCACCTACATATCTAATAACATTCTTACCATACTTATCTATGTCTTGTTTTTCAACATTGGCTTGTGACATATTTACTACATTTATATCTTCTGCATATAAAGAAGTTGTATTATGTGACACTTTCACACTTGAAATTTCTGGAATGTTAGTACCTGAGAATAATACCTCTGCTCTGATAGTTTGAGGATAATTAACATCAAAGATTTCTAAATCAATATTATAAGAATATGCCTTCAATGTTACTGGAGAACTATAACTAATTAAACCATTACTATCAATAGCATAAACTCTATATGTTCTTTCACCTGATATTGTACCAATATTTAGCTCTAAATTATCAGTATAATAACTTGTGTATTTTATTTTTCTGTCATAATTCGATAAAGTAGGTGTTACTAATGAACTATTAGAGTATATTACCCCTACTTCACTTATTTTTGACTCACCTAATTGTATCTTAATACTATTAAATATTACAGTATTATCAAATGTCTGTGATACTTTTATACCACTGATTTTTGGACCACCTATTACATAACCTTGCTCTGCTGCAATATCCGCTTTTATATCTAAACCATAATATGTCTTTGTTCTTGTAGTTGTATTCTCATACATTGTACCTGCAATTTTTACTCTAACACCTGGCTCTAATATTAAACGCTCTGGAATTGCATCTAATGTACTCTCTGTTCCATATTCAGCAATATAAACCTCATCTATTGTATTTGTTATACCATTTAAGGTTGATTTATTATATACTTCTACTCTACTAACATCTGAATTACTAAATGTTACATTTGTTGAACCTAACACAATCAATCTACCTAAAACATTTGTATATCTTAAATTCAATGTTTTAACACTCTGAGTAGATATTAAATCTCTACCTATTGAAGACCTATTCAAATCTATATTTCTTGCAGCCACAAGATTTCTTCTTGAATCAATAGAGAAAGTTGAACCTTGCCTTGTTGTATCTTTCTTTGGTATAAATACCTCTGCTATATTATCAAACAACTGAATAATTTCTGCTCTTGTGATATTAGCTTTTGGATTTACTCTATAACCATCACCATTCATATACCCTAATTTACTTAAAGCATAAATACTTGGTCTTGCCCAAGAAGCTATTTCATTATCATCTACAAACTTTGTCTTTCCTGTATTACTTGTATCTATTTGGAATACTCTACATAAGATTACTGCCATTTCTTCTCTTGTTGTATTACCCAAAGGATTTACAGTATTTGCACTTGTACCTGAAAAATAACCTGCTGCTACACATCTTAACATTGGGTCTCTATAATAGGCATCATTTGGCAAATCATTAAAATAATTATAGGACATAGTAGTTAAGCCCATCATTCTATCTAATACTACTGCTACATCCCCTCTTTTCATAGGTTCATTAGGCATGAAATTACCCTGATAACCTACTATCATTTCATAATCAGCCCACTTTAATATTGTGTCATGTGCCCAATGCCCCGCAGTATCTCTAAAGTCATTCAACTTTACTGTTTTACCCTTGTCATCAACATATTTTATATCAGCACCAAATACTAATGTACCAAATGTGCCTAATATCATCAATGTTGCTAAAACAAGACATATTGCTCTTGTGAACACTTTTGCTCTCTTGTTATTCATAAAAATTAACACCCCTCTTTTCTTTCTAATAATACTACCATTAGCGTATCTATTTCAGTTTTGCATTGTAATAATACTACATGGTTATTATTACTTATTTCACTAATAGTTTTAATTTTAGCTCTATCTAATAGACTATTTAAGAACTTATCACGGCTTGTATATTGAAACTCATGTTTCTCACCTAATGTCATATCTAATACAGCTATAATATCAAATTTTCTTATTCTACCCTTATCACATAATTCTATCACTTTTTGTTCCTTAAGTAAACCACTACACTTGCGTAAAATAGAAAAATTTGCATGTCTTAAGTCCGTTGCACTACCCTTAGCTGAACCTCGTATAATAGTTAAATCACTTATGTCATTATCAGATTCTAATGCTATATTCTTTAACATACTTGCACTTTCACCCTCTGTGACATATATTTCACCATACATATTAGGCTTCTGTAAAAAGTTATTCTCTTTATATTTTCCACCTGAATACTTCATTATTGGTGTATAACAAACATCAGGAATATGTAACCAACCTATACCCTCTTTATTAACATGGGTTAATAACTTATAATCCTTTATAATGTCTCTACAAAAAACAGCTACACCATTTTCTGCTAATATTTTCATAGCTGTTAAATTGCCCATTAATACTAAAATTATAAAAGCAACAGCTACTAACACTATAAAAAACATAATTAGCAAGATTATAAGTAAAGGATTACTAAAAAGCATTTGTATCATCTTTTACAAGCCCCCTTTAAATTCATATATCTTTTATTTACTTTTATTAAATGTTTTTGCTCTTCTTTTACTGCATTATACCATCTCATTAGTCTATACCTAAATACTAACTCTTGTATGATTGTTCGCTTTGCATCTAATTCTGAAACAACTAACTCTACATCTTCATCATTAGTTTGTAAATCTAACCAATCAAAATAAAGTGATTTTATATTTCCTTTTCGTTTACCCCTCTTTAAGAAATAAGCTACAAAAATATAATCATATAACCAATTTACTATTACTACTACTGCTGTAATTATTAAGGCTAATATAAAGAAACCTATAAGAAGACGTATTGTTTGAATTTGAGTAAAATCACCAAATAAAAATGTTACAACACCTGCTACTTCATTATGTATCTTATCTACTCTGCCTTTATACATTTCTTTTGTAACTACCCAATCATCTTGTAATAGGTTATTATCACCTTTTGTAATAAAACCTTCTTCGCATTTCTCTACTGCTCTATGTATTACTAAACCATGCTTTGCTGTGTCTATTAGAATTATATCCCCTACTTTTATATCCTCATAGGCTGTATCACAGACTATCAAAAGGCTATTTGTCATTATAGTAGGTTCCATAGATTCAGATATGATAATCATTGGTTTCTTATGGTTAAAATATGTTTCAGATACTAAATAACCATTTAAACTAACATTACACACTACCCACATCATACCCAAGTAAAATATTAAAGCTATTAACAACACCACTATGGTATTCCATAGAGCAAAAGGAGTTAGTTTTATCTTATATTTGCATCTCAAACAAGGCACCCCTTTCTCTATTATATACTCTCTACTTTCTATTTATATAAGATATTTATGTCTAATATATTTTATACATGCATATAAAATAGCATATACAGTCCTGTTTTTATTGTATATGCTATTTCATACTATTTATTTTTACTTGTTTAAATAAACATTAAATCCATCTATTTTTCTTTCTGTTAAGAAAGTTGTTAATATAGAATCTAATGTTTCCAAATCATTACTCTGATTTATCCTGTCTATAATAGTAGCATATTCAATACGTTTTATTGGTCTATTCATATCCTCTAACTTGTTCTCTGGCTGAATTATACCCCTCAACATACCGTATTGCATTGCACCACCATAGCTCATACTTACATAGTTATATTTATCTATATCCAATGAGTTCCAGTCTTTTTCTACCTTATTTACTGTCTGTTCCATTAATAAAACAGTCAATAATTTTATTACCTCATCTTCTTTTTCAGCAATTTCCTTTTCAGAATACCCCTCTAAATTCTTTGACATATCATAGATACTCATTAGTTCCATTACAAAACCTTTTGTTGCTGGTTGATTTAAAATTTCTTCTGAAAATTTCTCTACTGTTGTATAAGGAGAATAAAATTCAATTTGAGAAGGTATCATACCCTTCTTAAATAAGAAATAACCTTTGTCATTCAAATATATTTTAAAATAACCAGGTATTAGTGTTACACTATACTTATTTTCACCTATTTTTTCAAAGACCGTCTTACCTGTTAAAATATCTCTCCAGACAGACTCCNAATCTTTACTCGAATAAACCAAATCAGATGGTAAGGATACACTATATTTCTTTAACACATTACCCATATATGTATTTAATTCTTCTTCATCTGTTGGTAAAGCAGTACCACCTGCCATTAATCTACAAAAGACAAGTAAAGCCTGTTTATTAGTAAGTGTATCATTAGGATGAAATTTACCATCACCATAACCATACATCAAACCTTGTTTTGCTATGCGTTCTGCTACCTTGTCTGTCCCTTCCCAGGGCCAATCGATGTCTTTGAATACCCCTGTTCCTTGTATTGTTATCGTTAGTATAGACAACAATATAACTACCACTAAAATTGATGTGGCTTTTCTAAACATTTTCATAGTCATCCCCTATTTTTCTTATGTCTCTTTTTATTATTCTGATTAGATTTTAACATACTTTGTTTATTTTTATAATACAACCTGATTACAAAAATAATTATACCCACTACAAAGGGGATAAAAAGCAAGATATTGACAAGGATATGGTCAATTTGACCTAAACCCTTTAAAAATAAAGCTGTAATTCCTAATATATTCGCTATAACAGCTATGATACTATTAGTTTTTACAACTTTATCACCATTGCTCTTTTTTAGATACTTATGATTTAGCAGCATTAGGATACTATGGTCCATTACAACTAAACCTATCAAGCACAATATTACAAACAAGATATCAACTCCTTTAACTATTTAGCAGGGAATAACACCTTAAAAAAGTTCCAATCCCAGATATTACTTATTGNCTCAGGTGATAGATTATTACATATTACATTAAAATAGCTAATTATCACCCAACCTATAAAGGCAATACTCACTACCATTAACAACAAATAAAATAATCTAAAACTTATAATAATATTTCTCTGTACTTTTGTAACCTTTCTTCTCTTTCCATTCACAGTCATAGTATACATTATGTAATCCCCCTAACAAAATTTTTAATTTACTTATTCAGTAATTACATAATAGCATACTTTTTACCTTTTGTCAATAACTTTTTTTAGATTTTTATTAAAATCTACCTGACTTACCAAATCCACCATCAGCTCTTTTGGTTTTTGACAGTTCTTTTACCTCGACTAATTCTTCATCTACTGCTAACATAAAGGCTACTTGACCTATTCTCTCAAAAGGTTGAATTGTATAGTCATCTGCAAAACCTAAATTGAAAATACCAAACTTGATTTCACCTCTATAATCACTATCTATTACCCCTACTGCATTCACTAAGGTTAAACCATGATTAAATGCTAAACCACTTCTAATAAAGCCCATACAACCTACATGCTTATCTTTTACATCTACAAATACGCCTGTAGGTATTGCTACCATTTGACCTTTCTTAATTGTTATAGGTTCGGATATATTCGCTACAACATCAAATGCAAATGCACCCTCTGTCTTTCTTTCTATCTTGCACTTCTCATTTGCATATACAATTTCAATTTTATGTTTCATTTAAAAATCCCCCTAAAACTTTTATTTTTAAATTATTTGTGTAAAGTGTTGATACTACTGAATTTGCGTGTGTGCTTATTTTTCAGCAATATCAACACAATTTTGTCTTTATATATCAACACTTTNCAAAGATGTTGATTTTCAATTTTTCACCTTACTGCTATTTTAACTACTTCACACTATAACTTCTTCAAGTTTAATTGCTTAATTGTAAATTAGAGAGAAAAATTTTATGCATACTTGACTAATATACAATATAATCTATCTATATCTTCTTTTTTACCAGTCTTTTTATTAAAGGTATAACCTACTAACTCTTTTAGAGTTCTATATTCCATACCTTTAATATCTTGCTGCATGATATTGATTTTCTCTATCTCTTTACCATTCGTTACACAATATGTTAATTCCTTTGTTTTCTTATATTCCATAGGCTGAATTTCTGATATTTTACAATCACATATATTCGCATTTCGCATTCCCATTCTTATCAAAGGTTACACATAGTATAAATCTGGTATTCCAATCTTCTAATGTAGCCAAGTTTCTCATTCTTGTATAAGAAGTATCTAATATCTCTACGATTATTTTATTCTTATCAAAGACTTTTATATACTCTATACCTTCTATTTCTTTACCTATGATATAAAGCATTACATCAGATATATCTATACTACAATAGCTATGCACTTTCTTCTGCATATCTATGATACTCTCTACTACTATCATATCTTCAATAGAGACACCCTTTATCTTACTCTCTCTCTTTTTATCATCTCTTAAAGATTTGTCTATCATTTTATACTCACCCCTCTACCTCTACTTAAATTTTACTGTAGATAGTATCAGAGTTTATGTCTAAAATTTATATTATCATGCTATAAATAACAATTCATTTGACTTTGTTATAGGTACTATTCCAATCTCACCTAAGTAACAAAATTGAATATACCCACCTATCTCTACTTCAAGAATAAGCAATAAATTTATAGACTTTAATGGTATTTCAGTTATTAAGGTTTCACTATTTATTGGAACACCTTCTTCTAATATTAAAACAGGTATCTTCTTTTCTTTTTTATCTACCCATTTTATTTCTTTAACAATACCCCTTAAATTAGGACTGTTCCATTTGCCTATCATTATCATTAGAATAAAAGGTGAATCTTCTAAAATTATCTGAATACCTTCTGTCTTATAATCATAATCTGAAAATTCAGTATCAAACAAATATACAGCATTGTCTATCGTATTCAAGAGATTACCTTCTATTTCCAATTCCCTGCTCTCTGCTATTGTTAAGCCAAGAGTTTCAGCAAACTCTAATTTCAATCGTCTGCTCTCAAAAGGCATATCTTCTATTTCAATATCTGTACATATAAAGTGTAAAAGTTCATATATCTCATCTGAATCTTCTATCATATTCTCATTCAATAAAGCAAATACCCCTGTATATGTATCTTGTGTATTACATAACTCTTGAACTACTGATAAATTACTGTATGGCAATGCAAGGACACCACTTACCTTTATAAAAGGTATTTCGTCTAATAAATCATTTCTGTCACCTAAAACTCTGATAATCTTGTCTGTTATGTCTACGACACCTAAACTTCTACCAAATGTCTTTGCTTCTTTTAATTCACCATACTCATAAACAAGAGTCATATTTAAGCCTTGTGGAGTTAGCATAAACACTAATTCACTAACATCCTCTGGTATCTTATCATTCAGAATTGCTCTCGTTGTATCATTTAAGTCATCTATAAAAATTACCTCTTTAGTGTTTTTCAAAAGAGGTGAATTTTTATTTAAGATTTCTAAATACTGCAGACAAGTTCTATAAGTATCATCAGATACATAGGTAAAACCCTCCCATATACTACTTTGATACTTCAAGATTAACTTCTCTATTTCATTTAGATGCTCTTCATATTCCTTCTGGTCCTCAAGACTAAATTGCCTTGTTGTTATTAGATTTATCATCCTTACACCGCCTGACTATGCTTAATATAATGTTTCTACATAATACAATATCTTCCCACACTCAGGACATACAGCATAGGATATTGGTGTACCATCATCAAATACTGCATTATAAACATTTAATATCGTTACACCTGTTGTCATACAACTATGTTTCCATACTGTAGGCTTTTCATCCAACTTAACAAATAACACACTATATGGGTCATACCCTAACTGCATAGCTATAAAGTCTTCTACATTTCTCTTTGTCGCTTTCAATGGTTTATAACCCATACCAAATTCATTATCATAGCCCCACATATCGTTACACCTACCTTTATGCTATTTTTTCTTTGTTATCATTAAATAAGTGATTGTCTCATCTGTATTTAATTTCTTGTCTAAGGCTAATATACCCAACTTACTACTTTTCTCTGTGATTAAGTATATCTTATCATCTCGTTGTTCAGATTTTACCTTTTGCTTAAACAGATAAAGTATATCTCGCTTTTCATTAGACCAATCTATCTCATCTATCTCTCTATTTCTACTTATACCCTCTTTTTGACCTGCTGATAACAACTTATCTTTACTATTAAATTGCTTTATCAGATAACCTCTTTTCAAGTCCATTTTCAAAGGTACTAATTCTTTTCTTGTTTCACCTAACACTTTATATCTAAATATCATAGATATTGCTAAACCAAGTGCATCATAAATATCCTGCGCTACTTTCTCATTAAAACCTATTTCGTGCAAACTGTTCTTGATTAAATCTTTATCATTCTCTTTTAATACTGCACTTTCATAATTAGATGCTTGTTTCAAATACTTCTTCCACTTCTTATTATCTTCACGCTTTATCTCTTTTACATTCAAAATACCTACATCAGCCAAGTCATCCACAATAGTATTTAACTGAATTAAACCCTTTGTTGTCTTAAAATTCGTACCAGCTATGACATCTTCTACATAAACAATGGGATACTCATTAGTACCAAACAAGTCAATTAAAAATTGCTTAAATTCCCTTCTTCTGCCTAATTCATCTTCACTTTGTAAAGAATAAGTACCCCACTCTAATTTGCCGTCTATACTGCGTATCCAACCTGTACTATTTACTGATATGTCAAGGCTGATAAAGGTAGGTTCTAATCTTAATATATCTTGATAAGATAATTTTGATATTTTTGCCATTACCTCTCACCTTTTTCACGCTGACTCATTATATAAGCAGCATACATTACATCTAATGAATGATAGCTACCTACTTTCTTTTCAGCAGACAAACCTTTCATATTCTTTACCTGATTATTGGCATGTCTAAAACTGGATATTGTTATAATTGATAAATCTTTTGGATTTACTACTGTATATTCACGATTTAACAACTTGCGTTTTGCTATCTCAATAACACTTTCCTGTTTTATCTCGCCTGTCTTTTCATCTAAAATAAGTTCAATATTATATAATCTTGCTAATGACTTTATAGCTTCCTCATGACTTAATATCTCTTTATAATACTGCCTTCTTACTTGTTGATGAAATTTAATTACATTACCTACTGCACCACAACCAAAACACCTATAAAGTTTCTTTGCTTTCCAATCATGAAATGATGGGTCAGTATCATCGTGGAAAGGACACAGACTGGTAGGCTTTTCACCTACCATTTTCCTAAACTTTTGTGGATTTAGTGGATGTAAATAGTCATTATAATATTGAGAAATTGGTATCCCATCTACCAACTTCTGTTCATTTTCACTTAAAGCTTTACGTGCCATATAACTATACACCTCGATTTAGTTTAGACTCTAAATGTTACAAAAACACCTGTGCCAGTCGGTGATAATTCAAGTGCCTTTATAATAGATACTAAGCTACCTGCATCTTTTAATAAATCTGTCAAACTTACAAATTCTTGCATACCTGACATTTCTACTTTTAGATACACTTGCTTAAATCTATTTAATTGTTTCAAACATTCAAGCATTTCTTGAATTGTCAATTTATAAGCTGGATATTCAATACCATTTAATCTGATTTTTGCTGTATCATTACTGCTATAAATACCTACATTATATTCTGTAAAGCCATTGTAAGCTGTACCATATTTACTACTACCCTTTACTATTTCCTCAAAGAATTTTAGGCATTTATGTTTCTCTAAACCTTCTCTACTTGCATGAGCCTTTTGTACCTCTGGGTTCACCAATGCTGGTTCCACAGTTGCAATTACCTCATTTAAGACAGTTGGGTTCGCTATTACTACAACACCATTACTTGTATATAATAGCTTTATTACTGATTTATCTTCTTGTAGCAAACTAACTAATTTTTCATAGTCGGTATGCTCATTACTTAGATAACCCCAATTTCCACCAACTAAATAGGACTGACTACATAAGGTTAATCCTATTTTTGAACCTTCTGAATAATTGTTCATATCAAGTTACCTCCTTATCTACTTACTGTATCTGAATCTATAAAAGTACAGCTACCCATATCACAGTTTAATATAATAGGCTTGAAAGGTGCATGGTTTCTTGAAGGCATACTTAACAACTTAATTCTACCTTGTGTTAATTCTTCTGGAGAAGCATGTAGTGCAAGGTTTACGTCAGGTGTCTTGATAACTTCATAAGACTCACCAGCAGCATCTCTCAACTCTGTTGATGCTAAATCTGCATCTTCTGTCTTATTCAACATACCCAAGGCTGTCTGTTTCAACTGCGCTGGGAAAATACCTGCTATTCTTTTCATTTTAATTAACTGCAGACACTTTTGATATGCCTCTGCTACTTTTTCTTGCTTACTTGCTCTACCTGTACCTTGAACCAACTGTAAGTAGTCCACACAGATAAACTTTGCATCTGTCGCATCTATCGCATTTTCTAATACTTCAATAAAAGTGTCAATGTTAAATTCTTCGTCAATAGAAGAAATTTTTCCATATTTATTATTACTCTTTAAATCAGTCCAAGAAGCCAATTCCATTTCTTTTACTGCTGGTTCCATTTTACCTTTTCTAATAGCATCATCATCTAACCATTGTCTTTTAGAAGCATCAGTTAAATTATTGTTATAGAAATACTCAAAATGTCTTGCTCTCATCAAGGCTTCCCAACCTTTGTAACCATTTTCAATAGACCACATTATGATATTTACACCATTGATTACAGCATTATGTAAAACATAAGTTGCAAATCTCGACTTACCACCCTTTGCAGGGGCCAATAGGGAAATCATTTCACCTTCATAAATACCACCAAAGGCTTTATCTATACCCTTTATACCATAAGGACAAATAATCTTGATTTCATCACGCTCAACAGCAGCATCATCCATATCATTGATACCATAAGTGATAAGACCTTTTCTCTCTGTCTTTGTACTCAAATCATCAAGAGTTAAAAAACCTCTCTTCAAATGCTCACGCATATCATCATAGCCTACTTTTAGCTTACCTCGCTCTTTAATACCTTCAGCTAAGATTTGAGTGCTTTCTTCCAAGAGAGTTATACTCTCTTGGTTGATATAATGCATCTTATATAATTCAAGACTTTCCAAGTAATCTTCTTTTGTGAAATTTACTTTCTGTAAGTCATCATGCATCAATTTTACACTATTTAGAAATTCTTCAAAGTTATCTACTTCATCTGATATTTTATATCTACCCATTTCCACATTAGGTGAAGTTTCTAAACTTGGTTGGTTTGCTTTCATAAAGTTCTCTACAAAATCTTTACTTAAAGCAAGTTTAGGGTACTCTTTTACAAGAACAGCAAAGATATAATACTCATTCTTAAATATCTTAGGGTTGTTAAAAGTTTTTACAAACTCTTGTCTTCGGATATCTACCCCTTCTGTTCTTTTCATAATACCACTAAATATTATATTTATCACTTGACTAATATCTGCCATCTTTACTTTTTCCCCTCTGTTATGAAATAGTTAGGTAATTCTAAGTAATCTCTTTCTACTGCTTCTTTACTTAAATACTGACAATTGTATAAGAACACTAATGCTCTTGTACCAAATGTTAATTTAATTAAAGCTAATAAACCTTGTAAAGCTGCACTTGTGAAGTCCATTACATTGATATAGAATACACCCACATGATTTCCCTTCTCTAATAATATAGAAAAGAGTTTTATTACTGAATATACATCATTTTCTCTTATACCTGCATAAGAGATTATGCTTCCATCGTCTGTTATTAAGGCTAATTTCTTAGCTAACATATTCCATTTTAGGTGGTAGCCTTTTAAGTATTTCTCTGTAATAGCTATCATTCCTAATATGTTAGAAGAACTATCTTTACCTAACTGCTGAACCATTATATCTGTATTCAAATGATTACCATAAAGATTTTCTATCGTTACACCATTTATTAAAAGATAGTCTTTTTGTTTATTATGCTGTTTTATATTTATATCTGGAGTAACAAGATTTCTTGTTAAGTACATCTTTTCTGTTACTGTACCAGCAGTAATGTCATAGATTACTATGTCATACTTTAATTCTTCATCTTTCATTGTACCTGAACCAAATGAAGTTATATTACTCTTATATATGTTATTTAAGAACCAAATATCAGAGAGTTTTAACTGACCTATCTTATCTACTGCTGTATTGTTTACACAAATAAACGCATACGCTAACTGCTCAAAATAAGCAACTAACGCTCTCTGCTTTGTATTCTTACCCCCACTTACTACCTTAACCTCGATTGGTTTTAACTCTGTGTCTTGCGTTGAGGCAACAGGACTTTCATAGTGTACTGGTGGTGTATCATTGTTGAATAAAATTTGTAGTTTCATATCTACATACCTCGCTTTATTATTGATTATCCTTTAGCCCAGTAAACTATTATTCTTATTACTTAATCTGTCAAATACCTCTTGACTATAACCATCTGCCTTAGTGATTACTCTGAAACAATTCATAAATCTTTCTTTATTTGCTATGCAATCTTCAAGGTCTTTCTCTGAAGCACTACATAATTTAACTATTTCATCACCCTTACCTACATGGATTAGTTTTGTTCTTGCCCTTCTACTCTTTTCAAGGAATGTTGTTGTTGTTATACCCAATTTACCCTTTTTCGTTAAGAAGATAATATAAGGTCTGTCCATTCTGAAATTACCCAAATAAAGGTCAATGAACTTTGGTGCTAAACCATCTGGTGTTAACTTTGTCTTTCTCTTTGCACTATACCACTCATTGAAATCAATGATTGCAGCATAGCCATCTTTATACATATAACCTATCTTTTTATCCTTGATTACTTCAATATCAAGAATTGAATACTTGTCATCTTCCTCACCCAAATATAACGGTATATATGTACCCTTTTCTCTCTCTGTTACAAAGTCTAAATGCTTTACTTGTACTCTGATTAACCTACCCCTATTGTCTAATAGAGAAATTGTATCATCAGACATACACTTGATAGCACCGTCTAATTTCTGATTAGTTGGTGTATTCTTTAACTTCTTAATGAATTTACCATCTACTATTACAATTACAGGTACGGCTTCTGCTTTCTTCTTCTTACTACCCTTTAATTCCTCAAAGACATAATCTACTTCTGTTATTTCTGTCTTTCTTGGGAACTTATATTTCTTATTGATTGCCTTTAATTCTTCTACAATCAACTCTCTAACTCTACCTGAATCTTGAATTAACTGCTCTTTCTTCTCTCTTAATTCAATTAAATAACTCTTTTGCTTATTACCTATTCCTGATAAGCTACCAATTGATTTTTCAAGTATCCAATCAAAGATGTCTTCCTTTGCATCTGGGTAATACTCTCTCAACAATTCTTTTGATGGTTGTCTTCCCTCTTTCATTAGTAAAGCAAGGAAAGGCTCTCTCTTACTCTCTGTTGTCATTAAATCTACAAGAATATCATATTGCTCAATCTGATAACTTACTTCTTTAATCTTGTGCTGTAACTCCTTTGATACTACACCCTCTCTGAAAGTTAACCAATGATTTAATACTTGTTTTACACCTACTACTTCTGGTTGATTATTTACAATTACTACTATATTTGTGTTTAAGGTCATTTGTAGTGGTGATATTCTTAATACTTCCTGTAAGACTTCATCTACTACTTTTCTTGTACTACACTCAATAGTTAATCTTAAACCCCTTTTATCACTTTCATCTTTTACATCTGCTACATTCGGTAAATCTTTTACTGCTTTGGCAATTTCCTCTACTGTTGTATAATAAGGTATTTCGTCAATTACAATAACTTTACCTTCAATATGCCACTTACCCCTTAATTTCAATTTAGCATTTCCTGTAGCCATCAACTTCTGTAATTCTCTCTCATTATATACACAACAACCACCTGTTGTGAAATCTGGTGCTAAAGGTTTCTTTATTTCACCTGTTTCAATTAACTCAATAGTGGCTTTAATTACTTCATGAAAGTTAAAAGCTGGAATATTTGCTGCAATACCTACAGCAATACCCTGTGCTGGATTACACAAAATACTTGGGAAACTTACAGGTAGTAAAACTGGCTCTTTATACTTATTATCATAAGAAGGAATAAGTTCTACACCCGACATACCCTTGAATAATTCTTCTGTTACTTCTTCTAATTTACACTCTGTATACCTTGCTGCAGCAGGTTTGGCATCTGAACTAAACACATTACCAAATGAACCTTTACCCTTTAAGTAAGGTACATTCAAGTGTAAAGAACTACCTACCATTCTTACCATTGTATCATAAATAGAAGCATCACCATGAGGGTGGATTTTCATTGTAGCACCTGCTACATTCGCACACTTGCTCAAATCTGTTACTTTCTCTATGAATTTCATTACATAAAGAACTCTTCGTTGAGAAGGTTTCAAACCATCTATACCTGGAATTGCTCTATCTACTACAACCTCTTTAGCATAATCTACATATCCATTTATCAAATGAATTAAACTTGCTGGTAGATTTAATGCTGCAAGGTTTGTATAATCTAACTTTGAAAGTGATACTTTGTTTTCTTCTTCCCCTTCGGTACCCTCATCACTCTCGTCATAATCTAATTCTTCATCATCCTCGTTATAGTCATCAGAGTCAAAATCTTCATCAGAATCTATTTCTTCTTCATCTAACTCTATATCTTCCTCTGTCTCTAACAAGTCTTTTTCTTCCATAAACTCATTGTTTGTTTCTCTCATTAGAATATTTCCCCCTACTAAACATTTGACAATACTTACAGTATAACATAATTTCACTCACTTGTCTATAACTTAGACAAGACTTTTCCTCTGTTTATTTATGTAATTCATTACTTGCACTTTATTATAAAAGTGGCGTGTACCATGACCTTCACCAAGGCTTATACTTTGAACACTTTTCTTTATTTCTCTAAAGTACCTATTATATATTTGAGTAGCAAACCTACCACTTGACAGCATTAAGTGAGTTCTAATTAAAGTTCCTACCTCAATGCCTGATATGTAACCTTGTGATTTTATTTCTTGTAATTTCAATACATTTACACCAACTTTAGCACCTTTTACATGAATTTAAAATTCTTGCTCTATACTATAGTTAATGTGTCCCGCAATTTATGTCCATTACCCTTTTTCATGTTAATTTAAAATTTAGATTTTCTTAGCACACTCTGGTCCTAAACCCCTTCTTATACTTTCTGGGTCTGTTAATTTTCTATGACACCTTGCACACCTACCTAAATGTTGCACTAAAACATTGGAAGGCAAGGAATCTGTATGCCTTAATACATACAATAAGGCTTGTATTCGCTTATCACTCTCTGGAATTTGACCTTTAGCACCTTGATTATAAGTTATACTTCCATCATCGTGTAATAAGATATAACCACCATAAATCTTACCCATACCTGTTATAGATTGAATAAAGTACATTTTATCATTACTCTTATTTACATTAACCTCTAACAGATACTTATTTCTTGTTTTAGTATTCTCAATGCTACAAGTACATCTACCAGCTAACAAGAAATCTTTTATATATTGCTTATCTACAATTCCTTCTGTCATATCTAACATAAAAATCACCCCTTTTATCAATCTATAAATTTATGCCTTTTATTATATGCCTTAGTGTGAATATAGGTGCCCATTTAAATTTTTTATATAATGGACACCTAAACTAATACAACTTATTAAACTACTTCGTCAAACTCAAGTTCTTCTTCATTTAGAACTGCTTGTTTTTCCAATTCTAAATCTATTAAACCTTCTTTTAATCTATTGAAAATATACTCTTTTCTTTCACTATTTGAATCTAAACCAAATAGCATATTAGTAATTTTCATTACATTCTCATCAGAAGGGTTAATACTTAACTGCACTAATCGTCTTGTTCTTGGGTTCATTGTTGTTTCCCACAACATTTCCTTATCATTTTCACCCAATCCTTTTGAACGATGTATCTTCTTAACTTTTATACCCTTTTCTTCTAACTCTTTTAAGATTGATTCTTTTTCGTCTACTGTATAAGCAAATCTACTCTTACCCTTTACTAACTCTATCTCGAATAAAGGTGTTTCTGCTATATACACTTTACCTTGTCTTAAAAGCTCAGGCATTAGTCTATAGAATACTGTATATAAAAGCACCCTTATCTGATACCCGTCAACGTCGGCATCTGTTGTTATGATTATCTTATCAAACTGAAGTTTATTGATATCAAATAACCCTCTACCTTTACCTATATCAATACCTGTTCCTACAGTTGTGATAATATCCTTTACTATCTTATTCTCTATTACTGACTCTATTGAAGCTTTTAAGCAGTTTAGAGTTTTACCCCTTACTGGTAATAATGCTTGGAAACTACCATCTCTTGCATCCTTACAAGAACCAAGAGCTGAATCACCTTCCACTATAAACAACTCTTTTTCTTTAGGGTCATTACTCTTACAATCTACATACTTCTCAGCTTTTTCCTTTTTCTTTGTTGCCTTTTTTATCATTCTCTCTTGGGCTTCAAATTCTTTAGCTTTCTTTCTTGCAATAGCTGTATTTAATACATTCTCACTCAATGTCTTAACTGACTCAAAGCCTTTTGCCATTGATTCCTCAAGTAGATTTGTGATTGTCTTATAGATAATATCATAGATAAACTGATTATCTACACCATCTTTTGTTTGGTTCGCAAAAGAAGTGATATTTGAATAAGAACTTACAAGGATACTTAAATAATCTTTATAGTCATAAGGCATTATTGTTACATTGTTTTGCTTTCCTAAATTTCTGAAGAAACCAAGTATTGCATCCTGAGTTGCCTTAATATGTACCCCTGTTGACATATTAGCTGTATTATGGAAATAATACTCTTTACTCTCTACCTCATCTGTGATTACTAAACAAACCTCACATTTTGCACTATAATGTTGGCCTCTTTCCTCTGTACCTTCTGCCTTATCATTTGCTGTTAAAACTTCTACTACCTTATCACCTAATTGAGAAGTTAAGTAATATTCAAGTCCTTTACCCTCTATTACTACTTCTTCACCAGTTTTCTCATCTTTTAGATTAAAGGTTACATTGTTTATATGGGCTTGACCTTCACAATATTCTACAAAGTCCTTAAACTTAAAGTTGGTATTTCTAAATACTTTATTATCTATTTTCCATTTAATCTCTGTACCATATTGTTCTTCTTCTAATTCCTCTTCATAAAGGTCTTGGTCTAATGGATTACCTTCCATAAACTCTTTCATATACATTACATGACCTTTATAAGATTTAACTATGAAATATTCAGATACATATTGTACTGCTGCAGCACCAAGACCATTCAAACCTACTGAATACTTATAAGCATCATCTTTACCATCATACTTACCACCTGCATATAACTCATTGAATACAAGATGCCAGTTCCATTGCTGTTCTTTCTCATTCCAGCCCATAGGAACACCTCTACCCCTATCCTTGACTGTTATAGCACCATCTTTATGGTAAATAACATCAATTACATTACCATAACCACCTCTTGCCTCATCTAATGAGTTACCTACTATTTCCTTAAATGTATGAAAAGCACCTTTTATATTATCGCTACCAAACATTACACCTGGCTTTAATCTTACCCTGTCTGCACCTTTTAGCGATTTGATACTGTCATTATCATAATTACCAAGGTTTTCATCTCTTTTTACCATCGAATTTTTCCCTCTCTTTGCTATTTAATCGTGATTAGAGTTAATACTTACACTTACTATTACTCTTATGTCCCCTTAAACTGCAAAAAAACTACTTCAACTGTAGTATTTTGCTTATACATGTTAAATTATTTTTTAGAAGTAGTCAGCACTTCTGCCTTTAACATTTTGCCCTACTACACCTTCTAAATCTTTCACAGGGCCATTCATTTTTAACCCTTGTTTTGCTGTTTCACCAGCTATTCTCTTACTAACTAACTGATAAGGTGTTAATTTAGATAAGGAATATTTCATTTGATTTTTTGTGTTACTTAAAAATGCTCTTTCAATACCCAAGAAAGTCGTTGATACTACATAAGTTGGTAGTCCTCGTCTTGCTCTTTCTTCTACAAAACCTGCTAACATCTTTAAGTTATTCATTGAAGTAGCACCATCATCAAAAATAAATACCAATGAGGCTCTTAAATAATCTACATAACTTAATTTTGTCTGTAAATACCAATCTGCACCAATAGCCGCAACTCTGTTATATTTTGATAATGTTGCTATATCATACTCATCCTTAATCTCAAAGTTAGGATAATCTTGTAAAGAAATGATACCAGCTAATTCATTTACAGATGTTGCTGGTAAAACACTCATACCATTTTCCATTCCTATTCTCTGGAGCGTATATACCCAAGGTTTCAAGTCGACCATTGAACCATATAAATAAAGACTTACAGGATATACACTTTTCTCAATAGCTACAACATTATAAACTGTTTGCAATATATTCTTTAAGGCTCTTATAGAGTCAACAGTACAATATTTCAACCCCTCATCTACTTCTTCACCCTTAAACAATAATTCTTCATCTTCTACCCACTCACCTTTGTATTCTTTTGGTATTCTTAAAACATCATAAATGCTTGTACCATCTGGTAAGCTACCACCCCTAAGAATTACATCTTTCTTTATACCATGTATAGGGCAAGGATGCCACTGACCTTTAAATAGAAATTGCCCTAATGAATTACAACCATGAGGACAATATTCATTATCTAACTTCATTATTTATCTCCTCCATAACCTTATTGAATATCAATTCACAAGTTGTATAAATTAACAATCTATAATTACTTGCTACTTTTCTGTATTTTCTACTGCTCATTTCTCTCTTAATGACAGTTATTGTTTCCTCTTTAACCTCTGGATTTACATTAGGCTCTAAATCCTTTACATCTAAGGCTAAACCTAAAATTTCAAGAAATAATTCTCTATATGTATCTAAATTATCATCAATTCCTGTTTGTATATACTCTATTCTACCCTCTCTCACTTTATCTCGTACAAAGTGAGTATAAACCACTATGATATTACGGCATAGTGGTTTTATCTTATCCATTGATGTCATGCTATCGCCCCCACATTTTTTACAAACCTTTAATATTTTTTATAATACCCTGTTTGCCCCTTATTCTTTTTATTATACCCGTTTATGATAGCCAAATAATGCTCTGCTTCTTCGGTAAAATTTCCTGTATAGAGAATATTCAATGTCATAGTATCAAAGATTAGAATTTTCTTGATTTTACTATCCTTTGCACTCGATATTCTTATCTCTTTACCACTATAATTACCCTTATAAACTTCATAATTATTATTGAGTTCTTCTTTGACTATTTCTATATGCAATAACTTTGCTAAATCTGTAATTCTATGCTCTAATTCTTCTTTGCTTGCCTCTCTCTTTTTCTTTTCAATTGCTTTAAGTTCGGCACTAATACCACTCAAAGAATTATATGAATTATAAGACATTTTTAACCTTCTTTCTTGAAAACTTCAATATTAGTTCTATTTGTTAGTGCGTCCATTGTCATACTATTTCCTGTACTTGCAAAAGCACTTGAAGCATCTACCCTCATTTTCAAGGTTTCCTCTACAAATTTCTTCTCTCTACCCATTGATACTAACATATATAAAGATTTATCTATTACATCAAATTCTCTTGTCATTCTACCCTCAAATTGCACCATCTTTTGTGGGTTAGCATCAATAGTATACATTATAACATTATCACAATTATTTAAGTCCAAACCCTTTTGAACATTCGTTATAATAATGTCATAACCATCTGTTAAGAACTTATTGATTATCTCATTTCTGTCTTTTATTTTACTTTCCCCATTGATTATAGATACCCTATAATCATAAGAGTCTAATATATCTTTCAAAGCATTTTGACATTCTTTATATCTACAATATACAAGTGCTTTTTCAGTAGATACATCAATCTTACTTAATATATCTAATAATGCAGCAACCTTTGGTGTTGTTTCAGGATTAAATGGTATGTGCTTATCTACACCTGTTGGATAATCATTTACCATTTGATATAAGGTTGTCTTTTTCATTATCCTTTTCTGCTCTGGTGATTGAGGTATTAACAATATCTTATACTGATTACCCTCATACTTCGCACCTAAACCTACCCTTGTTCTTGCTAAATACCTTAAAGAAATAGCTTCCTTAAACTCATCAGTATTCTTATAACCTGCTATTTCAAAACCAAAAACACCACGTTTTAGAACACAATATCTACTTCTAAAAGTCTCGCGTGTAGGTAAAAATGTATTATCTAATAAATCTAATTGATTATAAAATTCCTCTGCAGACTGTTCTAATGGTGTTGCATTTAACAGAATTTTTCTATCGTGATACTTGAATAATGCCTTGGTGTTCTTAAATATATCAGATGACGTATTCTTTATTATACTACTTTCATCTATAATAATCAAGTCGAATGGATTTTTTGCTGTATGAATTAAGAACTCTGAACTATTTAATAACGAATGCCCACCTACAATACTATATCTATTACCATTCTCATAGTTCTTTATATATCGCTCTACTACAGATTGCTCACCTGATTCAAGCATACAAACATATTCACCTGTAAATTGCATCATTTTCTTTCTTATTTGGTCTATACTTGTCTTTTCTGTTAAAAAACAAAATCTAAAAGGCTTACCCTTTCCATTGTTCTCTGCTTTCAATAAATTACACAAACCTGCTATTTGTACTGTTTTACCTAAACCTACTTCATCACCTAATAAAGCACTACCCGCATAATACATAAAGGCTACGCCTACTGTTTGCATATCTCGTAATGTTCCCACCCTGAAATGACTACTATAATCTTTATTAAAACCTTTTACAGTCTTGTTTGCTTTCTCATAAGCCTCTACATCATTTATAATATCAGTCACTATATGACTTGGTACATCCTTTATTATGTGTTGCAAACTCTCTACTACATCACAATCTGAAATTAGTTTTACAAGAGCAGAAGCTATATTATCATTCAAACTACCTTGTAAATACTTACCCAAATACCATTTCTCACCTTTAGACACTTCTATCACCTCAATATTAATGACTTCAAACAGAGTTCATTTATGCATAAAAATAGAACTTATGTCTCATAAGTCCTATTTTTATGTCCGTTTTTAATTTTGAATTACCTTTGACCACCACTATTTTCTTCACTTGAATCTTCATTATCAGATTCCCCAGAGGAAGAAGTTGGTGAATTTGCATTTTCTGGTGCAGTTGGCGTTACTTCATCACTTGGTGCTGTAGGCGTTACTTCATCACTTGGTGATGTAGGCTCATTTTCATTTTCTGCACCTGTATTATCACTTGGTGGTGAAACTACTGGTGTTTCCACTACAGGTGTTGTAGGTGCAGCCTTAGTTGTTTCACCTGCACTTGTTCTTTCATTTACTGTAAATGCTGTATCAGTATTTAATATTGTCTTTGAAGTTCTTACATTCAATGTTCTTGTGTAATTTACTACTTTCCACTCACCATTTCTATTTACCATATCAATAACAGCTTCAGTATCATAATTACCCTCTGCACACTCAAATACTTCTCTTACAGTTACACTACAATAAACATTTGTCTTTGTATCCCAACTTACTATATACATAGCTTTCTTATTAGGCTTAATAGAAACTATTGTATCTACCATTCTATTTAATGTTGTTTGAGATACCCCTAAATCTACTGTCTTTAAGAACGCATCTGATTCAATCTCTGCATTTGTAACCACTTGGCTAAATTCTTTTAATAGATTTTCTACCTTTGTCTTATTAGTAGAAGTAAATGATACATCTGAATATTGAATTATATCTGAAATACCACTAACATTTCTAATTACTGATAAAGGCTCACCTATAAGAGTTACTTTTACAGGGTGAACACTCTTTATTCTAATAGTATCATCTTTACCTAACACTAAATTAAATATAACAGTTTCGTCATAAGTAGGTAATGACATATTTGCACCTTTTGCTCTTATTTGATTGATTCTATTTACTTGTACTGCTACATTAGAACCATTTCTATTTAATATCTTATAAGTATACCCACCTATTGAATTATAAGTATAATCTCTTATTTCGTCATAATACTTATCTATATTACTGTAATCTTCAAATAATTGATATAAACCTATAGCATTACTTTCTTCTACTGCCTTATTATAGCTTAAAATTAACTGGTCAATAAAAGGTTTTAATACTTCTACGGAACTTACATCCTCCAACTGATAACTCTTTAATATATTATCAATATTATTCAATGAATAATCTTTTACATATAAAGCATTTACCATTAAATCTGTTTCTTCACCTAAATTTAAGCGATACTTTAAGACATATCTTACTGTCATAGTTGCACCAACAGAAAGTTTTTGGTCTGCTACTAAACCAGCATATGTTAATTTACCAATACCACCTGTTTCTGCACCCTTTTTCATTGTTCTATCTAACAATGAAGTACCTTGCTGTTCTTCCATTATAGAAGCAACAGGACCCCAAGTTTTCTCAAAATTAGTATAATAATCATACCAATTTTCAGCACCATTATACTTAAAAGATAATACTGCCATATAATCAGTATATCTCTTTTGCTTTAATTTATCACCCTCTGGAGAACCATTAGGTATTTTACTATTCGGCACTACTTGTTTCATTACCCCTGTTGTTGAATAAGTAACATCTACAAAATATAATCTTGCAGCAGGGTCAAAACCTACTATATCCATATTACTTTGTTGCCACTCATAAGGTGTCTTTGCAAATTCAAGTAATAAATAGTTAGCATACTCATCACTCAATGAGTCATTTCTTGTACCTGTTAAAAATGTATTTATTTTACCAAATAAAGAAGTAATATTCTTTCTATCAGTTGCATCTACTTCTATCAATCTGCTCTTATCTACAACAATTCTATCACTTACGAATTTATACATTTCTGCCTCTCGCTCATCATTTGTTGTAGCTATCAATCTTTTGCCCGCTACCTCGTCTAAGGTTAAAGGGGGTATTACTGATATATCACTACCCCCTATGGTACAACCAGTTAAACTAACTATCATACTTACCAATAGCAAAGCACATATGCTTTTCTTCATTCCTGTAACCCCCCTTAAATCATAAATCTTCCTTTTTTCAAAAACACAATACCCCTTGTTAAAGCATCATCTATAACACTTGGCTTGAAAAAATGCTCTACATACATTTTTTCTCTATACTTCGGATTTGCTCTCAAGTAATCTTCTATACTCATATCAGAAGTATAAATACAATTAGCAAATTTAGTATCTTCCTCTGTTTCAAATATACTTTCTGATTTTTTCAAAGGTACTTCCTTACTTACAATTTCTTTATCTATTTTATCTGGAACAACTTCTTCAATAAATGTACCTGAAAGAATTGTTTCTTCTATTGTTTCAGGATTTTCCTGAATTATTTCTTCCTCAATAACTATTGTATGTTTCTTTTGTAAAGCTAATTCTTCTTCTGGTAAATCTTCTTCTAAATCATCAGAGTCATCCTCACCCCAATTCAATTCTTCAAAATCATCAGAAAGTTCTTCTTCGTCTTCCTCATCAAAGTTTCCATCCTCAAAGTCTAAGTCCTCCTCGTCAAAGAAATCTTTTGGAAGTTCTGTTTTCAACTCTCTTGTACTTTCAAACCCTAAACCTGAAAGAACACCTTTCTCTTTCAAAACTGACATTTCATCTTCACCAAAAGGGTCAACCTCAAATTTAGACAAATCTTCTTCATCATCAGCTTCTAAAAAACCTACTTCTTCTTCCACAAATTTATCACTTTGATTTAATTCTGTATCACCATTCAAACTGGCTTCAACAAAATATTCAGGAAAATCAGTATCCTCCTCTTCTTCTACACCGTCTATAATGACTGTGCAATCTTCAAGTTCATCCATTTTCTCAACTATCTCCGACTCTTTCTTATCAGGGTTAACTTGATTATTAACCCCTTGTTTTAGAATTTCCATTAAGTTATCACTATTATTAAACATTATTTATCCTCCCCCCAGATATCAAACTCTACATTTTCATCATCATAGTCCAATTCTTCATTTTCCTCATCTTCTTCAATCTCAGGTTCTTCTACAAAGGTTATTTCAGTCTGTTTTTTACTTTCTGAATTACTTCTTGTAGGTTTCTTTTCCTTTGTAGGTACTGAAATCTCTACCCTTGGACCTTGATTAACTCTTGATACTTTTTTGTCTTCTACACCTTTTTTAGAAGTATCTAAGGATTCAGGACAAATCTTTAACCACATACTTGTTAAGAAATCAAAGAAATCATCTGTACCCTCATTACTATCTGCTATAATAATACCATGCACAAACTGTATTTTGTTGTTATTTAACCTAACAGCCATATCACCTTGATTTACCAATTTATGCACAAAAGCCTTTGTACTTGCACCTGTTACATTTTCAATATGGTTTGCATCACCCATAACTGATATCCTACAAGGTATTAAATCTGTTATTGTTTTCTTTAATACTTGGTCTTTAACAACATGTGGTATCATAAATATTCTAATACCTAATGCTGGTAATTGAGATACTAACTGCGATAATAAACCTTGAAACTCTGATTTTGTTTCCTTATCCATTCTATCAGATAAAGTTACTACCTCGTCAATAACTACATAAAGTAATGGTAGTTCAATATCTGGTCTTTTCTTCTTTAAATCCCAATAATCTATGAAACCACCAGCTTCATGCATTATCTTTCTTCTTCTATCAGCCTCAGTTTTTACTACCCACCTTAATGTTTGAACTATTTCTTCATCAGTAGAAACAAATCTCTTTACATGAGGAACATTCAAACTCTTAAAGTCAGAAATATCACCCTTTGGGTCTAATAGATAGAAATTCAATTCAGAAGGTTTTAAGTACATCATCATTTGAGCTAAAACAGCTTTTACAAACCAAGATTTACCTGAACGTGGCATACCTGTTACTAATAATGAATTTATTTTCTTCATATCAGTCCAAATAACTTCCCCTTCTTCATCAATACCTAAGATAACAGGCATAAAGTTCTTTGTATCTAAAATGTCTTGTGAAACTTTGCCATAGGCGTCTTTAATAGTAACCATTGCCGTTTCACCTTTCATTATTTTAATATACATTTTGTCCCCTACAGTGTGTCCATAACCAAATATATTCTCGTCTATTTTACCTGTCTCCTCATCATAACTGCAGATATTTACTATTTCATCTATAAGTGGTTGAATGTTTTTCAGCCATTTTACCCTACTTATTTCTAACTGAACATAAAATAATTTATCTTTTACAGATAATAATTGAGGCATAGTTTCTTGATTACCTGTTTTTAATATCTCTGCTGCTTGTTCTAATATAGAACAATATGCTAAGAACTCTCTACTATCTTCTGGTAATACTTTTACTCTACTAAAATCTTTTGTTTTATTACCTAAACAAGAACTTACAAGTTCATATAAATACTGTCTTGTTATCATACCCATATTGCTATTCAACCTATCCAAAACTTCTAATGGATTAACAGTAGGTTTAGTTTCTACTATTTCATCTTCTTCATCGTCGTCATCATAAGCAGAACTGAAAGAAATTGTATCATTACCTAAATTAGAAAATAACAAATCTTCTTCTGGTTCTAAATCACCTGAAAAAAGTAAATCCTCTGCACTTTCTTCCTCTGGTTCGGCATCAAACTCAAACATTTCTTCTTCTACTGCTTCTACTTCTTTTGTTTTATAATTACCATTATTTATATCTTCCATAGCAGCCATAAATACAGGTATAGCTACACCTGCTGATAATAAACCACCTATGATATATTGCAACACCCCTTGCGCACCAAATAGCTTTGCAAAAATAGATATTACTACAACAGCTAAACTTGTGAGAATTACATTTCTACCCCAAGCTAATCTCTTAAAAGTATCAAATTCCTTGAAACTTTTTATTATCTCAGATATAAAATTAAACCCACTTTTACCACCTTTAGCTACAACACCCCAAAATTTATCCTCTGGACTTTCTTGCTGTGGAACAGGTTGTTGCATTGGTGGTTTTGGTCCAAACCCTCCAAAACCACCACCAAAACCACCACCAAAGCCACTTCCAAAGCCACTTCCAAAGCCACTTCCAAAGCCACTTCCAAAGCCACTTCCAAAGCCAGTAGCATCACCAAAACCATCAAAACCTTTACTATCCCCAAAATCGCCAAAGCCACTATCATCATTATCTAAACTTCCCCAACTATTCTCCCAATCACTATCATCCATACCAGGGTCCGCAACAGGTGGGTTCAAAGCACTCTCTCTATTTAGTTTTGCATTTTCAAGAGCCTCATCACTAACCTTATTATTCACAAGATTTTTCATTACTGCTCCCTCCTTACAATATACTTAAAACTATACTTAAAATAATTATTATTGTAAGAACAGTAAAGTATATTATTTTTCCATTTTCACTTATATTAGCTACGATTATATAATTGCTTAATAAGATAGCTAAAAATACTAAAACAAACATAGAATTACTCTCCTTTACTTTTAGGTGTTTTTAATATTAACACCTGTCTTAAATAAAGCTGATTTACTTACATCTTGTGGTATTAACATTTTTACTATACCATATTTGCTTCTGTCTAACCCACAAAGAAAAGCATATTGATAAGGAGAACCATAAGCTGAATTTTGAGAATGTTCCTCATCTTTTCTCTGCGCTGTTGCTAACAAATCCATTTCCTTTTTCATATTCGGAACAGATAATCTATCACATAAATCTATTCTTACTTTCTCATCACCAATAGCACCAGCCAAGAATGATGTAATATTACCAAAGATACCAAATCTATCATCATCAAGTAGTTCTTTTACAACGTTTGTGATAATAATATTTACATCACCTAATTTTCTACCACCTGTTATAGCAACACCCAGAGTTTTATCACTATCTGGGAATTTACCCCAACGCTGGAACTCTTCCCACAACTTAAAGTTAAATTTACCTGCTGCTTTACTAAATACAGACCTTTGATGTGATAATTGTGCAGCACCTAACTGCATTAATGCTAATTGAACTTCGTCTATTGATTGAGGTGATTTACCTGCCATACCAAAAGAACATATAACCAAATCTGCATCTATAATATCAGATACTCTTATCTTCTCTTGGAATAAAGATGACCTTGTTCCATCTTCTTCAAAATATTTACTTGTTATAGCTACTGCTTGTCTTGCAGCAGACAAATATTCTTCATTGTCTCTCAATCTCTCTATTCTATTTAGTGTCTCATATACATCAAATAAACTTAGATTTCTTGATAAGTACCAAGTTTCTCTCTTTTCAGTTACACCTGCATCTCTATAAACCTCTGTAACTGCATCATTCAATACTGTATCTAACCATAAGTTCTCATTATAGGCTTTACCCAATAAAACCTTAAATATTGCTATTGTAAAGTTAATAGATAAGTTCTTTGCATCCTTGTCTATTTCTTCAATACCTGTTTCTTGTGCTATTTCCATAGGGTCAAAGTATTTACCATTACCCTCACCCATATTTATTATTTCTACACTACTTTCACCACTATATCTCAAAAAATTAGCCATAGGTATATACTCAAAACCTTCTATATCCATTATAGTACCATTATACCCTTTTGCTAATAATTGAAGTATTAACATCTTTACAAAGAAAGACTTACCACCACCTGTTTCAGCAGTTATCAACCAGTTTTCCGCAGTATCTTCCTTCGGTTTTACTCTCTTTAATACAGGAAACCTCGAATAAATATCAGTTCCAAAATACACACCGTCTACACCTAAAGTACCTTGACTGTATGTATTAAATCGTGCTAAAATCTCATCTGTTAAAACTTGTGTAGGAACACTATCTATTACATTTTTATTGAATTTCTTCTTAAAAGGACTAAAAAATTCAAGCATATCTGGTATATCATATAATAACCTCTTTAAGCCTAAACCTATATGCTTTGCATATTCCTCTATTAACTTAATAGAATCATCAAAGTCCTCGCCCCTTTTACCTGAAATAATAATGAAAGTGGTATTCTTTAATAATACCCTACCCCTTGTTTTATCTGCTTCTGATAAGTATAACAAAGACTCTTCTATCCATCTCTGTTTTGTTAAATCTTTAATATTCTTATGTAAATTATAAGCGTCTATATCCTTGTCGCCTGTTTCTTCGCTTACTTGTCTTAAAATTCTTAACCTTGATTGCATTTGAGGTGATTCCCATTCAATTTTATGGCTTCTTATATTATCTATAAAAGTTATCCTTACACCTTCTTTACATTCACTTCTTAATCTCTCTTTCCAATCTATAAGAAGTTCCTTTGGTAATTTCTCAACTATATAATAAAAAGTTATATTATCACCATCATAACTACCTAAAAAGTCAATACCTATCTTACTATCTTCTTGAGGTATTCTTCTACTATATTTACTTGAATTTCCTGCTATTTTACAGAAAATCAAATCGTCATAAAGAGAAAAAACTTCTGAAATCTTCTGACTTATGGACTTTTTAGGTCTGCCTTTTCTATCTAATCTTGGCTCTTTATTACCACTATTCCTCACAAATATTCACCCCTTTTTCAATCTTACAATTTTTATCTACCCCAAAGTAAGATATTTAATTTTTTGTATGCCTCGTCTTTACATTTTTCAGAATAAAATGTTCTTCTTGCTGACTCTGACGCTTTAATATAATCTTTTAAGTAAGGAATGATTATATTTGCTTGCATACCTGTGAAACTTATAATACATTTATTTGCTGGAATATTGAACTTTTGCATATCACTTAAACCATTTACAGCACCTACAGGTATTACCTTTGGACCTGCTAATAAGTTATCACCAAACATCATATCTATTACTATAAATAACTCGGTTTTCATACTAAAAAAGGCATTTAATACTGCTGTCTTTGGTTCAAATGTTACAAAAGCATCACCTAAATAAGCTAAATTTAAAGTATTTACTGTTTCAGGTGCTAATCTTGGTAAAGAATCATACTTTGTCATGAAATTCTTTAATTTTGGTACTGCCAACAATATTTTACTACTGATTTGTCTATCCATTTTCAAATAATGCTGATATGCTGCTATAAAAGAATTAAGAAATCTACAAGGACTATACACCTTTATATACAATACTTTTGGTACTGTATTTGCTACTTGATATGTTGAAAAGAAAAATGCTGTATTTTGCTTACCCCCTGCATTTCTTCTTTCTGTTTCCTCAATATACTTACTTAATTTCTCGATTTCCTCAGTTGTCTTTACATGACTTTGCTCTAAATCGGCAATCATTTCAGCAGTTTTATGAAACATCTCAACCATGTTTGAATTTGCTTCATTTGTTCTAACTAATGCAGTACCCACATTATTTACAGATGTTTCTAATGTTTTTAACCAACTTGCATTAGAAACTAATCTCTTTAACGTTTCTGCATTTTCTTTAGATACTGTTGCCAAAAACTTTGAAATTGTATCTACATCAGCATCAGGTGATTTTATAGTCATACCTGTATTTCTATAATTATCTACTAAAAAGTCTAAAATGCTTTCTTCCTCAAGCATAGTAGCATCATTATAAATATCTGCACTCATACCAGCAAATAATCCATAGAATAATGAATTTATTGTCTGATTGATATAAATTATCTTCTTAACTATTTCACCAGCCTTAGATAACTCTAATAGAATATCTACTTCATTATCTATGGAACTGTGGAATATTAAACACTCCACAGCACTCCAATCTATATTCTTCAAAGTTTTTGTTGTCTTATATTTATGATGAGAATAAGCATTTGTACTTACAATCAACCTCATTCTATATCACCAGTCCTTCTGCTAATTTTTTTGTCCCTTTAATTGTGCCCTTTATTTCAAGAGAACCCCAATTATAAGGGGTTTCATCCATTCCAAATATACTTTCTACATAAGCCATTTCTGTCTTAAATTTTTCTATATTTGAACCTCTACCTATTACAAAGGCACTATTATTATATAAATGCGGCATAAATTCATCCTCAACAGAAGAATTTAAGTTTATTACTGCATTTATAATCCCTACCCTGTCATCTTCTATACATATCAATATATTTGAATTATAAAGTAAATTATTCATTAGATATAAATTTTCCAGTGGACAATCTATTACAACTGTTGTATAGTGTTTCTGCATAGAAATTACTTTCTGAGCTATAATCATTTGCTCATCTTCAATTTCTTCACCATACAATGATAATAAACTATAAAAACCACCCTTCGGATATAAATATGTTACATTTGGTAACATCTTTTCATTCTTTACATGGTTCAAACCATTTTGAATATGAGCAGGTTCATTTATTATTTCTTCTACACCCATATAGCTTACAATACCTTTTCTATATCTATCAAAATCAACTAATAGAGTTCTTTCTTCCTTTGCAAAATAATTAGCTAAATTCATAGATAATTTAGTTACACCTGTGCGTCTGTCACCTGTTACTAAAAGAATCCTTACACCATTTTTATTTCTAATGTTCTTTGATTCTTTTACAGGTACTTTTATGACTTTCTCTACAACCTTAACATTTGCAGTTGAACGTTGCTCTTCATAATTTTGCATTATTGTTGATATATCAGTATCTAACTCTAATGGTAAATCACTATCTACTTCTTCTAAATCTATATCCACATTGATTTTAGGATTTCTCACAGTTATATCAGAGATATCCTCTATCTCTGTTTCTTGCATACTTCTCTTTATACTCTCTATATTTGTTTTTACAGGTGTTATAATATCTTCTTTTTCAACAGAAAAACTTAAATCTTCTTCATCAGTATCTTCATTTATATCTAAATCAAGATTTGATAAACCCTCTAAATCATTAGGTTCTTCCTCTGTTATAGGTTCAATTTCTTCATCTTCATAATTCTCATTAGGTTCTTCCTCAACTACTTCTTCTTCAGTATACTCTTCCTCAAAGTCTTCATTTATGTCTTCATTTTCTTCTTCAAGTGTACTCTCTACTTCTTCATCCATAGGTGTATCAAAGATTGTACCTTTTTTTCCTGTTTGACTTTCAGGCACAAAGCCTACCCCTATATCACCTTCTTGCTCGTCAAAAACAGTATACTCATAAGAAGTTTCATCTTGTTGACCTTGATTTTCTAAATCAAAAATAGTTGGCTCTACTTTTGTAAATTCTTCTACACCTTGACCTTGACCAATAGGTTTTAAACCTTGCGCCTTAGATACTGATTTTTTAGACTTTTTATTATTCTTTGGTCCTGTACCAAATACTTTACTAAAAAAACCTCTCTTTACTTCTGGTTCTATTTCAGTTTCTTCACCTTTATCTACAATATTTCTAACATCTGGTGCATCAACTACATTGGTATAACCCTGTGCTTCCTTCTTATATATCAAGTTTTTATACTTTGTTTTTAGTGTTGAAACATCAGAAGCTACTATATCTAAAACCATTTTATTAGTTATTTTTTGAGAACTAAAATAAAAATGAACGCAATAAGAGGAAGTAAGTAAATCACCTAAAAACTTTACTGTATCTGTATCTTTACTTATAGTAATAATACGAATTGACGGATAATAAGTACCTATAAAATCCACAAAGGAATATACATTATCGTCATCTACATCATCTATACCATCCTGTAATAATACTAATCTATGTATCTCTAAACCCCTTAAAGACGCTTCTTGAATAAATATATTAATATCTTGATAGCTTAAAACAGTTATGTCATCAAAAGAGGTCTTTACTATCTCTGATAACTTTTGTGCTGATTTTCCACCTATTATAACTAAATTCACTTAACTTACCCCCTTGACTTGACTTGATTATTCAAATAAATCAATTTCTTCTTCGCCCTCTAATTTTTCTCTTAATCTTTGTCTCTTATCTCGTTTCTTCTTTTTCAATTCCTCTTTCATTCCCTTTTCAACTTCTTTTACTGCTCTTTCTTCATCTAACTCTTCTCTTGTTTTATTCAGTATCTTTCTCTCATAACCTCTTTCTACCCATATAGGTTTAATATAAGAAGTACCACCTACTTCAGCAAATAATTTCTCACTTGCTCTACTTACAGAGAATCTATCTAAATTCATTACTGACTTTACAAGCTCACCAATTTCTTCTCTACCCAATATTTTAAATCGAATATAATTTGCCTCACAAAAGTAATCAATAACTATCTGTAATTCATCCCAAAATAATTCATCTTTACCATTAAACATAAAACAATAAACATCATAAGAAGCATAGGAGCGTTTCATTGTATCCATTACATTTTCAAAAACTCTAATTAAAACTGTTCTTAAATCAGAGTTTTCAGAGTTATTACTCATTTCAAATAAAGAGTCCATTCTATCATCTTTACCTACTGTATCCATATAATCAATATGAACACAACTGATACCCCTCTTTGACATTTGTAAATAAGCATCACTTATTGCTTCATAATGATAATAGTCATTATCGTCATCTTGACCTACTATAACATCCTTGTCAAATTGAACAAAAATAGCTTTTGTACCATTTGTATATCTACATATATGAGGATATGACGCAGTTACTTCATATATATCCCAAAAGACATTATTATCATAAATAAAATCATGTGCTAATAAATCATCTTTTTTCTTTTTATAATAATGTTCTCGTAGAACCACAAATCTCACAAATGTAGTTACAACAACAAATGAAATTAAAGGATAAAATATTTTAGCTAATCCATTTGCTGTGAATATTGATATTACTACAGTTACAATCCAAACAAATAAAATTACACCTGACAAAATGAATTTATCATTTGTCAAACTGTTATTTTTATAACTACCATCAAAGGTTAGTGGTATTTGTACCGACATAATATTCTTCTCTGGTTTCATTTACTTAACCCACCTTCCTTAATACACTACCATATTCGTAATTTTATTTTCTCTTATAGTAGCAATAAATACTGTTTCTCTCTTTGAATCATTAATATTCAATATTGTTTTAACATAAACCTTATAGTCCTCTTCACCTATTGTATATTGAGTATCTAAAATCATATATTGACTTACACCAGGTAGTGTAAACTCCTCAAAATTATTTCCATATATTTGATTTCTTGCATACTCATCTAAATAAGAACTCTCTCTAAAATGCTCCCAAGAAGTTTTATCTATGGAATTTAAGTAATTTATAACCTCTTGTGATACCCATTCCTTTGCTCTTTCTCTTGTATCCAAATACGTATTTCGAGAATTGTCTAACTCTATTATATTATTATTTAAGACCACAGTGACTACAATAAACCCACATATAAGTATAAAGCAGAGTGTTCCTATAATAGTTAATGTCCCTCTTTTTTTATTTTTTATGTCCATTAAACAACCCTCCTTGTTATACTTATAATACCATCTGTTCCCCAAATGACTTCAACATAAACCAAATTTTCACCTTGTAATAATAAGACTTCCCTTAATGCAGTAGCATCTAATGCTGTAAAATAGTCTTTTCGTATTACTATATGACTATTTGAAGATACAGTTACAGTATTCAAATCTTCTATTTCAGAGAAACCCATAAATTCTTTAGTTTCACCTAAAATAAAGGATACCAAACTTTCTTGATTTTTCTCTGCTTCCTGTTTTAACATTTCATAAGTTAAAAGAGTTTTTTCTAACCTATTGTTATAATCTGTAACCATTTCTTCAGTTCTACCTGTCAAATAACCACAACCTGTGAAGCTAAACAATAAACAAAATATTATGACTAATAATAATAGTTTTTTCATCCTTTTACCACCTTTTTATTGTAAATTAGGGTGATGAAACATCACCCTTTTATACATATCTTAAATATCTATCATTTCTACTATTTCATTTTCATCCTGAGAACCATTTACAGGGATAATGATTATATCTACAATTTGGACATACCCCTCTTCCAAGAAATCATCTAATTTCTCATTTAGAATTTCAATTTCTTCATCAGTAGCAGGTTCTATAGGAGCATCTTCAAAATCTAAGAATGCCATATAGAAAATCTCTACATCTACTGTCTGATGTGAAGGTGTCTTAGACACCTCCAACACCAAACCATCTATATCTGATATAGCTTCTTCGTCAATGAAATCAGGCTTTAATACACTGAAATCATTACAAGCTACCATTGTAAAAAGTCTTGCCATTATACATTACCCCCTTTTTTACTATTCAACTCTTTAATACGCGCTTTAACTTCGTCATTTGTCATACCCTTGCGCTTATTGTCTTTTTGGGCTACTTTGCTTTCTGCCCTTCTTGTTGTTATCTTATCAGCTTCTATTTTGCCCTTACTTATCATCTTTTGTTCGTAAGTATAGCCACGATTTGATTTGTATAGAGCATTTAATTCAGCCATTTTTTCTTTATTAGCAGCATTGCTTATAGTACGTGCTTGTTGCATAGAAGTATTCATATATTGGCTTGTTGCTTTTACTGCATGTTTTGTACCTCTTGCAACTGTTTTACCTGCTTCTTTTATACCATTACCAGCATATTTTAAACCTTTAGATGCTGCTGATTTCGCATCTATTAAAATTTGCTTACTTGCCACATATTTTGCAGCATTACCTACTGCTTTTGCACCTGTTGTTACAGCATTCTTAGTCGTGTTATAAGTTTCTTTAGCACCTTGAACAACCTGATGCTTTGCAACTCTCATATTAACATTAGCTTTATGCAATCCATTTCTTAGATTTTCTTTACCCTTTACAAATGCACCGTCTATCTTATGACCTGCAGTAGCTACACTACCCATTGTTGCACCTAATAAAGTATTATTCCCTTTCCAAGACTTCAGATTAGCACTTGCTTTTTGTGCTCTTTCTTTTACATTATTAGATAAACCACTTGTTTTAGACTTTAAGCTTTCTATCATTTGGTCTTTAGATTTACCTGATTTTGCAAAACCATCTTTCACATTTGATAATAGCTGTTGCTTATCACTTTGTTTTACATTACCTGATTTTTCTTTAACTTCATTACTATTAGTCTCTGATACCTTTGTTTCTAATTTTCCATTACCAGAAGCTTTATTGTTTATGTCATTAGTTAAAGAATTACCACCCATCATACCTGCCATACGCTCTTCTTTTCTTCTTTGATTATATACTCTACGAGCAGAGCCGTCCATAGCACCGTCAAGGGCACCTCTTAAACGATTACCCTTTCCTGCCATTACTGAACCAACAGCAGCACCACCTACAAAGCTACCCACTTTTCCTATACCTTTACCTGTCTTATTAATAAGTTTCTTTGTTGCCCCTATACCAGCAGAGGCCACACCACCCAATACACCTAAACCAGCTAACAGAGTGGCTGTACCATATGCCTTATAGTTTTTCATAAGTATTCTAACTATCTTAAATAATACAAAGCTATATATCGCATTTATTAGTATCATTAAACATATAGTTATTGTTGGGTCCTTTGTTGCTATTGATATGTTCTTTGCACCAACATATGTTGTAATACCATCACCAACAAGTAAAGAAACTGCAAATGCAAACACTATATTTGATATTAGGAATAATAACGCAGGTATCATTAAACTATTACCTACTGACTGAAGTAATTTTTCAGGTGGATTTATTACACATGTCATACATAATAACAAACCTAAAAACATTAACATCAGCAATATTAATAATTTTAATGTAGGTATTATTATAACACCAAATATATCACTAATCAATAACATTAACCCTGTAAAAAAGGATGTTTTAGATAATATTCTTTCATATAAATCGCCACTTTCACTAAACAAAGACTCACCAGTCGCATTTAACATTACTAATCTCATGAAAGCATCGTAATTGAAATTCTTCATTTCAAACCCTTGTGGATATAACATTACAGTTTCACCTATAATACTATTTTGTGAAAACTCTCTATTGAAGTTAAATGTAGCATACATTGCTGCAGCATTTATAAGTACCTCATCTTCCATATCATAGTAATTCACTAAATACTGTAAATCTCTATATGTTGTTTCTAATACTCTTTGTATTCTCTTTTCTATATCAGATAAATCACTTACATTATACCCTTTTGCTATCATATCTGCTTCAGAGAATATCATAGGTCTTCCAACTTTCAAGTAATAAGATGGATTTAATGTGTTTTCTACACTTACTCTCTTTCCACCTATACCGACCTTTTCATTATGTATATCTAAAGAGTTTAATTGGTCTACCCAAGGGCAATAAATATTCCAAACTTTCTTCATACCCTCTTTTAATGTCTTCAATTCAGTATAAGTAAAAGTTGCTGCATCTATAGCTGCCCTATCATCTTCACCATAAGCAGCACTAAACTCGTCATCACTAACACCACTATCACCAAATGTATAATCTGGTACTTCCATACCATATATACTTGTCCAACCATAAACATAATTATTTGCCATAGACATATATGGTATAATATTAGTAAACAAACCTTCCAAGTCAAGGAAATCTCTTACAGCATTAGATGCATTCTGTGTAGTTGAACTCAAATTACCATCTTTTACTACCCAAATATCACGATTTAATAATGAGTTCTTAAATGAAGTTGTACCCTTACTTGTATCACCATATCTGTATTTAAGTACATTATAAAAATAGTAGAAAGGACTTTCAGTGTTCTTATAAAAACCTAATAACTGAACCATATCTTCACTTAATCCGCTATCCAATTTAGCAGGTAAATCAGGAATATCTGGACCTGCTTTTACACCAAGCCTACCATCTGTTACTATAACATCGGTTACTTTATCATTTCCTAAACCCCATAAGCTTACACTTTCTTTTTTCAACTTATCTCTATCACTTAATGAAGGTTTAACATATTGATTAGTTATTTTTGTTATATCAGTATGCTTTTCACCACTCCAATATATCTTAAATACATTGTCATTTTTTAATAAATTAAGATTATCCCCAAATACTGCTGAAGCATAAAAGTCAGACTTGAATTGCCTACTATACTCAGAAGTCAATTTATTAAATAATCTATTTAACTTCTTATCTATCAATACTGTATGTACCCTTTTTTCACCATTTCTATTAGAAAATTCTATGGACATAGTTACTCTATCTGCACTTATATCATCAAGTTTAGTAGATGCTAATTCATAATACTCTAATGCATCTGACGCTATAGAATTATATGGTCTATATAAATATGTAGCAAATGAATCACCACCAACAAATTCTTGCTGATATACAAAACTACTAAACAACCACTTAAATATAGTTAAATTTTCTGTTAATTTTTCTGAAGCATACTTATTATTAAATAAGGTTTCAAAAACACCAGATTTCTTAGGTGCCATCCACTTAACTCTAACACCTGCTTCCTGAGAATACACATTCTTTGCTTGCTCACCAGTTGACGCTATCAAATAGTCTAAACTATCTTTTGCACCAGCACCTTGTAATTTCATAAAAGATTGTTGATGTTGTGTTAGCGCCCAGAAATCAAATCTATCTGAATATATACTATCAGCCACTTTATTTCCTATATTTACAGTATTTTCAATAAGCACATTAGGTAATAGTAATCCTACTGTCATAAGTACAAAGATTATAACACCTTGTCTCCAAGTTCTCATACTCAACAACACCATTAAAATTATAAATACTATTACTACTAATAATGATATAATATAAATCTGCATATAATTATTCATAAACCAAGATGTAAAAGGCAAATCATACATTGATGGTGTATGTATATAACCTACTACCCCTGAATATGAACTCATATTCTCTGAACTTACAGTCGCTACATTAGAAATCCAAGAACCTGTTATAGATTTATGAGTGTCTATTAAAAAACCATCTAATGTTCTCTTTATCCATCTATCTCTATAACTGTTTGGCTCATCTGATATAATACCATAAATTTTCTTAATTAAGTCTTTCTGCATTTCTTCCATAGATAAATTAGAGGAATTTGCAACACCTGATTCTGCATCAAGAGGTGTTAAATTTAATTTACCACCATCTACTAACCCATCTGGTAATTTAGGCAATAAAGAACTCTGAAAATCAGCTATATTATAAGTAGGCTTACCATCTGCGTCATATGTTATCTGATTTTTCATATCAAACATATCTACCATATAACCCCAGAATATACCAGGCCAGTTAGCTTCAGTACCTACCCTCTTATTTGTCGCTGTAAGAGTAGTCTTTTTAGAATCATTTATTGTTATTTCTAAATCTTTTTTTACTTTTTCACCATTATACTTTGCACCTGAAATAGTATAATTATTTAATGTGTTATATAATGCAAATTTTTGTCTTTCTGTACTAAAGTCTGAACCAACATTAGAACCATTTACTAAAGCACTATAAAATTTTGTATCATATTGTGTGCTTAACCCTTGTACAAATGTATAATTACCAAAACCAAAAAACTCACCTATCTTACTGGAATTATTAAAAGAGCCTTTTACTGATGAGTCTGCTTCTGAATAAAATTTTGATTCACTAATACCTAATAAAGCATTCAACTCTTCAATAGTTGTAGCTGTTTGATTTTTCTTAAATTCAGAAGTTAATAATGGGGCTTTTTGGTTATTATCATGTATTATCCATTTATCACCGTCTTTATAAGCAAACATATTAACGCCTGTCATACCCAATTCCTTAAACTCTGTTTCTGCCCACGAAGACGTTGACTCACCAAAATAATACAAAGTTGAATGCGTTTTATCTAACTGTACTACAAATGTATCATAAAGATATCTAACCAATCCTTTTCTTTCATCACCTGTACCACCTACTAAAGTTTGACCTGTCTCTAAATCATTTTCTATAATATCAACTCTATTAGAAAATATAAGTTTATAATTTGTAGCTACATTAAAATTTTCACTATAAAAATCATTTATTGATTTTTTAGTTTCATCTTCTAATTGTGATATTTTTTTCTCTTTTTCTTCATTACTACCTATAGCAGCATTATATATATAATCTGTATTCGCAACCCAAGGTGTCGCAGAATTTAGTCCATATATATACAATACATTATATTTATCCTCTGTAAAATATTTTGGAGCATTATAATAAGAAACAATATCATTTACTTTCATAATATCATCAGAAATCTCATCACTTTTTATTAATGAACCCATAGCAAAAGCATTATTTAACGGTATTTTTACGTTTGATAAATCTTGACCCTTATATGTATTATAAAAAGAAATAGGATTTAAACAAGCTGGTAATACTAAATGTAAATCAGTTAAAGCTGTTTCGCCTTCCTCTGAAAAATTATTTACTACTACTGTTTGAGGATAAGAACCCCATATATTTCCAAAGCAATCAATGTATAGAGTCTTCATAGCATCTATACCATATGTTTCATCCAATATAAACTTCGCACTTTGTGCTGCTAATATCTTAAAAGCACCTCTAAAAGCATCTGACTCTAAGTCCATTACAACCGCTTGACCATTTAAATATATTTTAGTCGATGGGTCATTATCAGTTATTCTTGCTGTTGACATAGCCTTAAGTAAATCCGCACCTGTTATTGCTTTACCATTACTGTCTGTCAATTTTGAATTTTTTAAGCTTAGGTAAGATGCATCATAAATTATTTTATTCAATTCTAATACTTTTCCTGAATGATTAGTATTTTGCAAAAATACTTTTGCAATATCATCAGCAAAAGCTTTACCCTTTTCTGTTTCCCCTTTTAAATCACTCACTTGTGTTTCACCAGGAGTAAAGAAATTTGATAGAAAAACACCGTATACTCTCAATTCACCCTCTGAAACTTCTGTCATATTAATATCATTACCTGTCTGAAAGAAGTTTATCATTTTTGCACTCGTAAAACTTGGGGATGCTGCATATACAGTCTGCATAGGAAATAAGCTCATTAAAGTACAAACAAGTAATAATGTACTTATAATTTTTTGTAATCTCTTCATTTTTATTTACCCCCTTTATCCTATTATTTTCATAATATAAGTATATATAGCTATTATCCATTCCATTAGCGTACTTCCATTTAAGAATATCATACCAAAGAACCAACAAACTATACTTACTGTCATTACCCCTTTGAATGTTACATACTTTGTTGCACTCTTTTCTCTACTTACAAATTTCTCCATATCATCACTTGCTATCGGATACATATTTCTACCTGATATTATATATAATATGGATAATTCAGTAAAAGTATTAAATATATCAAACCAATATGCTACTATAAATAGCATACCTAAAATAATCAATAAAGAACCTATTATTATCATTAATACATTTATAAATCTATATAAAAAGGTATCTTTATAATAATCTAATTCTCTCTGTATTCTTTGCATTTCTAACCATTCACTAAAAGTTATATCCTTAGAACCAAATTCACCTTTAATTAAAGCTCGTAATGCATCACCCTTAACATAACCTAAACTTTTTGCCTCTTTTGTAGTCAACCAATTAAGTAATTCTGTATCATCTGCATACATATTATTCCTAAATATTACAAAACCATAAGGTGTTCCACTACCCTCTACTCCTGCTGTATCCGCAGGTTTTTCACCTACAAAAGTTATTAAAAAAGTAAAATTCTCACCTGATTCTATAATATCATGATTACTCTGCTTAGTTATATAATCTGCTTTTGAAGTACCATCCACAGGAAATACAAAATATCTTGGCTTTATACCTTGAAAATTTGCTAATTTTGTACTATATGACATAACATCTTTATTTTCTGTATCTATTTTCAAGTAACTACTATAATTATTATTTAATACTATATTTCTTCCTGTAAAATATAATCGTTTATTTAATCCTGTAATATCATCTGCTGCCACAACCCCATCAGTTGTATCTACAACACACTCTGAATATTTTAATACTATTACAACACCTACTTTTTCGCCATTTACCAACTGGTGATATAGCACTAAATGAGTTCTTTCTAAATCTAAATCATTATTTGTACATACTTTAACTCTATTATCAGTTGCAGTATCACTATCAGTATATATTGTATCATTATATAATGACATTCTATACCCCTCTATTAAGGATAAACCATGTCCATCATTAGCTAAAGCATAAGTTTCATTAACACCTGTTGAAGTGAATTTATTAGGTACAGCTATTCTCATTGTATAATCAACTAATTTAGTAGGTTCAGCAGAAGTTGTTATTATCTTTGTTCCTTTTTTAAATGCCTGAACACCATTTGTAAAGGTTAAGTTACTATCTACCTCATACAATCCTACTCTTAATGCACTACCCTCTTGTATAAATAGCCTATAGTCATCACTTATAACTACTTTACCATTCTCTATTTTTATTTTATTATAATATGTATCCTTGCACCATTCGTCAGCAGTCTTAGGAATAGAATCTGTTACTTCCATTTTACCAAATAAAGGACTATAAAAATAGTCTACACTTGCTTTTAAAGATACATTAGCCTTAAACTCAAATAAACCTGTTGGCTTACTTGTATTAGTTTCAGTATTAGAACCACTATTCCCATCACTGTTAGAAGAACTTGTACCCACCTCACGCATTACATCAGCTAATGGTTTTTGCTCTTCACTATATACAGAACCTACATTATAACCTCTCTCTACATTTACTGCCAATAATCCTTCTTTTACTGCTTTTACTATCTTTTTATGTACTCTATTAGTATTTTCAAATATAATCCAGTCCCAATCCCAACGTACAGCCTTAGTTCTTATACTATATTTAGTTACTAATTCTTCCTTAATAATATTACCCTTGTCTACAAAATCATAAGTATATGGTGCAGGAATAACAAACTTATATACTTCACCATCTAAAGTTATAGTAAAATAATTATCATTTATTTCTTTTTTATTTATACAAGTATTATATATATTTGTATCATAAATACTTAATCCATTTAATACTCCACCTGTAAAGACCTCATCTACAACACCTGTACTATTTGAAAAAGGTGAACTTTCATTACCAAAAGAGGCATTAAATTTTTTATATTTCGATAATCTTATTTTCTCTAATAACTCATCTACATCATAATAATATATTTTATCATTTTTTCTCGTACAATATTTCTCAGATGTATAAAAGAAACTTTCCCCATCCTTAAGAAAGGTTAAATAATAATCCTCTGAATTCGTAAACGCAAAAACGTCTATATATAATGAACATATTATAATCATAACAAATAATAAAACACCTATTTTTATAATATTGCTTTTTATAATGTTTTGTCTTATATTCATGCTTAACACCTCAATTCTCTATTTTTATATTACACTACATACTATAAAAATATGTCTATTTATTTCACAACTATGTCCATATAAAAGTTTAATAGCCTTATTTTACTGCCTATTTTCAATTACAAAAATAAAGGTGTGGCTTATTCACCACACCCGTGTATTTTAGTCTTATTAACCTACTACACCACTTGCTAAACTTAATATCCAAGATATTAAACCACCAAGTTCCCCTACTATTAAGTAAAGCAAACAAATTGCTAATACAACATAAGTTAAAGCCCTTCTCTTTAAGTATAGTAAGTATGCATTTTGATACCCACCATCACCTAAATTCTTCTCTAC
>JGI24710J26742_10000196_pt1 | contig 55793 bp, 46 predicted proteins | sample BioPla2DNA2_FD_26742 | JGI IMG/M metagenome (IMG submission 26742) | reverse complement strand
TCATCGCCGTCTATAGAATAGTCCATAACTTCACCTGTTATGGCATGAATATCATACTCATACTCTATTCCTCCTACCTTACCCTAGATTGACTTACTCCCTCTCTCAAAACTTCCTCTAGCTATAAAATCAAACACAAGTCTATTATTAATCATAAATCTATAACGAATTCTACAATCAATGCTTTCATATACAATTCGAGTCATATTCCCTTTGACTGGCGCAAGTAGATTATGTGGATTTTCATCAATCAATAAGATTTGTAAATCATATCGACCTTGTTGTAACCACAATTCTCTTGTACTATATTTCTTGATCTTCACTCCTAAATAAGTTGCCAACCGATATTCTTTACCACCATAATAAACAATTCCTATGCAACCCTTAAAAGTTACTTTTCCAAATGGAATATCTGCTACTGATACCATTATAAGGTTATTTCCCCTGCTAGACCAACTGCATTGTGTCCAAAAGTAATCTCTCGGGAATTCTATACCTCGATCCCCCTCCACATACCCCAGGCCCCGATTGAAACACATCTCTCTTCCATTAACATTTAGCCTTCCTGTGATCTTATGTGCTAAGCTATATACACTATGGCGACATTGCATAAAGGGAAGGTATTTAAATGGCCCCATGATATCGTATTTGGGCGTTACGAACTTACTAAAATACAGTTTTCCTGTCACTGTGATTCGCTCTGTCCATATATCAAGAGCAATTCCTTCAGAAGTGAATATACTTTTACCTACCCGCACTCCGTTTCTTCTAGCTGATACCGCAAAATCATTGATCGGATAGGTAATTTGATCAGAAGCGGTATTCATAATCACTTGGATAGAGGCTGACTTCTTGCCCTTCTCATCTATATGAAAGGCAGGGATAAACGATATAATATCTGTATCATTCTGATTTCTATAATACCATCCTTCGAAATAGCTTTTCTTTTTATATGTCCCCTTGAAATTAGGCATATTCTCTACCCCATTCTAGTTTGTTTTCTTCTACCTAAATTCAGTTTGGCACAATATTGAGGTTTTATACTTTTAATTATAATGTTTTTGGGGCTGTTCAAAATATATCATTTTGAAACAGCCCCAGATTAAGAGGTAAATGAGATTGATAATGTATGGCTATAATAGCTTAATTTCTATAGTATGACGATCATATGAATTAAGCTTACTAATCTTTGATTTTGATATTTGCTTCTTATTATTTATTGTTTCTCCGTTTAAGCATATATCAGATATTTTATAATTACCATATTGTTTTTTATCTACATTATGATAGATGACTTTAAGCTTTTTATTGGCAAACACACAGGATACTGTGGCTTTACCTTCTTCATCAAATTGCTCAAGAAGAAGCTTTGGATCAAAGAACAGATTACCTGCGCTTCCTCTAACCCCATACATTTGAGTAAGGACAGTTAATAACAGCCAGCTAGCCGATCCGGTTAGGTAATGATACATACCTTCGCCCTTCTCATTAATGTATTCGGTAATACCCGGATAGACCTTACTCTTTTCAAAATTGCTAAGATGACGATATATACTATCTATAGCCTTAAAGCCTTCTCTTACAAATCCTCTCTTGTAGAGAGCGTAAGCATACATTACCGTCATGTGAGAAAATACAGCTCCGTTTTCCTTGTGTCCATAGGCAAAGCCAAACATTCTCCCCAGGTCTGTCTTCAGCTCATGAAAATTAGTGTTTAGACGATATCCACCAATTTCCTCAGAGTATAAATATTTATCTGCCGCTTCTATAATCTTCTCCGTCTGCTCCTTAGTTGCTATGCCCGACATAATAGTAAATACTTGGCTGGTTAACATCATCCGCACCCCTAAGGATGTCTCTTGCTCTACTTGCCTTCCATTGTTATCATAATAGCCATTAAACCACGCATATCCCCCTCTTGTTGTAATCCATTCGCTCTCTCTGATATGCTTCTTGATCCATTCGCTTTTACCAATGAGATTATCGTATAATTCATAACAATCCACTTCAATCTTTTTACCACTTATATGGTCCTTACAAAGATTGCAGAATTCATATAGGGTCTCTCTTTTTTCATTTATATTATCATAATATTTAGGCCTGAGATTAAGAAGCACCCTAATCTCCTTGGCAATATACAGCTTGCTAATGCCAGTCTCATTTACCAGTCTTTTAATCAAGCCAGCTATTTCCTCTAGGTTACTAGCATATGCAGCAGTAAAGGCTACACTCTCTCCTCTTTCAGCTGCCATATCCAGGGCATCATTCCAGTCTGCCCCTCGCAATCTAATATGATTATGCTCACCAACATCATAAAAGGATGTTAAATTCTGTACTAGAATATGCTCTAATATACTACCCTTATATACATTGCCTTCCTGGGTCATGAGTAGGTTTCCATCTTCCCTAGTCCACTTGGGATTCATCTCTTCTCCCCGATTAATTTGGCCATCTCTAAAATATTCCTTATCCTCAAGAAGCAGCTCCATATCCCCTGTTTGTTCTATATATAGACAAGTGGTAATAAAAGGCCAAACTCCATGATCCATCCATACCCGTGTTATATTGTTCCTATCAGCAATAAACTCACCGGGTTCACTTCCTATTATTGTTGCATTGGTTCCATCCATACGAATACCAGCAAAGTTGTTTAAGAGCATTTCTCTTACACCAGTAGGATTCATTACAAGTAAGGCCAAGCAGTCCTGCCACAAGTCCCTCCATCCTCGCCCACCCTTGCCATAATCATGATGGGGTAGAAAGGAACAGCCATATATTCTTCTTAACATGGGCTGAAATGTAACCCAATACAACCATTGATCAAACTCATTGCTAGCTGTTTCAAATCTTATATTTATCTTATCCTTCCAATAAGCTTTTGTTATCTCTAAGGCCTTGATGAAGCCTTCTCTATATAAATATTTCTGTGCAGTATATATTAATTGGGATGCGTCCTTGCCATATCCTAGGACCAGATAAAAAGCTTTCTCCTCACCCGGTTCCAGGCAAACTTCCCCAAAGCGTATTCCCCCTAAAGCCTCATAGCCACTGGTTTCATAGCCGCTAGGAAGAGGCTCTACCTTATCTGTCATAACAGCCTCAGGATTCTCTAATGACCCACCATTTCCTATATACTCTCCTAGGGTAGGATAGAATCCTACTATATTATTCCCATCCTCTGATTGACCAAAGAAACCATAGATTACATCATTAACCTTATGGCCTCTTTCATCAAAGCTAAGTGTAGGGTTTACAATTACACCAAACTCCATAGTGCTTATTCTATGTAATAGGGATGTAACATGTCTATGATCTCTTATATTATCTGCTGATCTTCCATAGATAGGCACTGCTGCAGTAGATGAAAATGTAATCCTTTCTGAACCCTGATTAGATATTATAAGTTGGGTTAATTCTACAGTATCACCATTACTGGGTATAAAGGAAGTTATTGTAGATTTAATACTTAACTTACTATTGGATCTTGTAACTCTATGCCACATAATACCAGCTTCAAGCATGGTTTCTTCTTTATCATCATCGAATATAAGCATCTGCTGCCTGGCTGATACTCCTGTGGCTGACCATGGCTGCTGCCCCTTAATCTTGACCCAGAAATTTCTTGTACACTTTGTGCTATGTAGATTCTCACTACTTACAGGCTCTAACCAAAAATGGTGCTGACCCATCTTTGAGTCACCCCCAAGATTGGGAGTAACACAGCTCATAACACCATTTTCATTAGCAAGAGGAAAGTATAGATAATTAGTAGTCTCAGGGTCTTTTAATTGAAATGTACCGTTTCTATCAATATACTTATACTGTTTCATTTCACTCAAATCCTCTACCTTCTATTGGATACATTGCATGGCCATCCGGCTATATCTATTAATAAGCTTACTGAATATCATACTGCGTCACACGAATCCAATCATACTCTGCAGTAAGGGGAACCGTCCCATCATAGGCCTTTAGCCAGCTATCAACCCCTATTCCAGGCCATACATTCATCATAACCTTGCTTGGTGTTGAAGGAATATTATCTGTAGCAGTGTAAATAGCTTCTCCATCCACATACCAGGTGATTGAATCTGGTAGCCATTCAAAGGCATATGTGTGGAAGTCATCAGCTGCATCAAAGCCCAAATCATGCATATATTCATGGTTACCAATTCCATTAGTAAAATAATTCAGTTGCATCTTACTGGTATCCTTACCTAAGAACTCAATATCAATCTCATCCCAAGGATTATTGTCACTGGGACCGGTATATGTAAAGAAGGAAGATACAACACCATTATTTTTGATTGGTTTCATTCTTACTTCATATAAGCCATAGCTATAAAATTCTCTAGAACGATATTCACTACCTGACCATTTTGGCTTGGCATTTTCACCATCACTATCAATGGTCAGTCTCATAATTCCATCTGAAAATGTAAGATTATCTTTCCTCCAGGTGCAATCAAACATATGCCCATTGCTCCAGCCATCTGCTATTTCAAACATAGCAGAATCATATTCGTCTAAGTTGGTCTCAAAGGCTAATCTAGCTTCATAGTCTTTCAAGACCTCTTCCTCTATCTTATTATCTGCTCCAGGTGTGACTTTTACATCATCCATGTCGATATCTTGAACATTATCCTTATTATCCATATCCTGATCTCCATTCTGCTTCTTATTATTTGATTGACCACAGCCAACAAGTATAATTGATGTAGCTATAACCATCCCTAATAGCTTCAGTACTTTCTTCATATTCATTGTCTCTATAAAGTCCTCCTATTACATAAAAATACCCCTATTCCTCTATAGTATAACCTTTAATACTATAGAGGAATAGGGTATAAAATTATGATAATCTTAGGTTAAATTATTATTGTTGAATAGTGATGCCCTCTATAAATCCTTGATAATCTATTTCATCTGCCATCATCTCATTTAGAGTATTATAGTATTGAGCAGAAAGCTCTTCTGTCATTATTTGATCATAAGCTGGATATAGGGTCCTATTTTTATTGATTTCCCAGATGGAATAAAGTAAGGGGAATTTCTGGGCATCAATACTTTGGTCACGATAAACCGGAATTCCTCCCCCGATATCATTTACTATAATATCTGACACCTCATGCATTATGTCTATGTACATATCAATATAATCAGCCTTCTTAGGGATAACCCCTTCCTTACTTATAACAAAGGTATCTACTACCCCTCCTATTCCTTCAGTGCTATTACCATTTGGAAAAGGGATTACTTCTACATTATTAGATACCTTAGAGCCCTCACCCTCAATAAGAGTGGTCGCCCAGCTCCCATAATAGAGCATAGCCCCTTCTCCTTGTGTAAAGGAATAGGCTGCATTATAGGCATCTACCTCTAAGTAATCTTCCTGCCAGGCACTTTTTACAACCAAATCATATAATTTATGGGTGGCCTGTATATACTGCGGTGATAAGAATAAGGCTTTTTTGTTACTGGCTTGTATTATATTATTACCCGATCCCTCTCCTTGAACTAAACTCATATAGTATAGAGAAGATACCCAGCCTTCCTTAGCACTGGTTATCATAGGTGTTTTATTCTTTTTATGTAATATATCTATAGTTTCTAATAAATGATTATAGTTCTTTGGGTATTCTAGGTTGTTCTGTTCGAATATATCCCGGTTACAAAATAAGGCCGCTGTCCAACCGTAAAGTGGTAGGGCATAAGTCTTATTATTAAAGGTAAAGGCATCTAGCCCCCCTTCAGTAATCTCAGCATTAATCTGCTTCTTCTCTAATTCATGACTTATATCATATACCATATCCGCATCTACTAATCTTTCCAACTTGCTAAACCCCCACCAGAAAAACATATCTGGCAGATTATTGGTCATTAAGGCATTATTAATAGCTGCTTGATACACTTCATTTTTATAAACAGTAATATCAAATACTATATTGGGATTATTCTCTTCGTATTTTTTTATAACCTTTCTTAAGGTTTCCTCAGTATCGCCATGTATAGTCCATACTGTTATTACCTCATCAGCCTTTTTACTAGCAGGCTCGTCACCCCAGATAAAATCTGAATAAATCTTAATTAGAAAGGCACACAAAATAAGAGCTAAGACAATTACCAATCTTGTAAGCTGTTTACTTTTCATGCTTTCTAACCACCTTTCAGATTTTCCTTATTATAACTATTTTATTATATCACACTTCATAACTATCAAACAAGCATATCAATTTAATCTTCTTAGCCTAATAATCTCTTTAGCCAGGTCTATAGAACTTCTTTGTACATGAAAAACTTAGATGAACACTTATCTCGTATTCATCTAAGTTTTATGTGGCCTCAAATACGTAGGGGCATATTTGAGCACCGCTTCTTCTTACTTTACTTGGCTTCTAATATATGGCTTACTTAAAAAATGTATCTAGGGCATCCTGTACCTGTTGTTTATAGGTTTCTTGGAACTGTGCAGGTGTAACTGTTCCGTCAATTAAGGAATTAAAATCATAGCCAAATCCTAGGTTGTTATACATGTCAAATACTTCTCTACTACCTACATATGACATTACCTCAAAGTTCTCATTCTGAAGAGTTTCCTCCTTACCGGTTACTAGATACCACCAGAATAAGGACTCTCTCTGATCTGGCTCAGGCTTTCCTTCACTATAATTCCACATATCATAAAGTACATTAAAGACAAGCTCTGGATCCTCTACGCCAGCTGGTATCATATAGTATTCTCCAGCTGATATCTTACCACCGTTGGTATTCTGATCTCCTGATGGTCCTACAGGCCATTGAACAAATACTGTATCAAATTCTAGGGTAACCCCGTTAACTCCAGTATAATCATAGTCTGCATGTTCTGATGCAATCCAAGCAGCTCCAGGCCAGAAGCCTATATTACCTTCTCTGTACTGGAAGGTCATAGCCTCGAAAACAGCATCTGAAAATTCATAGGGGTAGCAGACATTATAGGTGTTATACATATCAGACATCATCTGAAGTACCTCACCAGTAGCCGCACTGGATAATTGCTCAGTCTTAGTTGCAGCTACATTGGCTCCATTACTCATTAGAAGTTGCTCAAAAGTATACTGGTGAAAACCACAATATCCATATTGATCAACGGTTCCATCACCATCTGTATCCTGTGTTAATTTCTGTGCATATTCAATGAACTTATCCCAGGTCCACTCACCTCTCTTATAAAGTTCACGGGGATCCTCTAGGTTGTTGTCTTGTAGCATCTGTAGATTAAATGCCAATGGATAAGTTGCCTCTATATTACTGGATAATTCTACCTTCTTTAGTAGATGAGCCTTGCCGTCTCCTAAATCAAGGTATTGTGCAACCTTCTGATTTGTGAATATATCAGAATCCGCAGGTAGAACTGTCTTTAAATCTGTTGCAAGGCCATTTATTGCTGCAGGTATACCAAAATTTAATTCAACTAGATAGATGTCACAATCCGGAGACCCTGCCAGTATTGATGTATTAATTGATTCCTTTACTCCCTCAAGAGTGAGGTTCTGCCAATAAAACTCTACATTGTATCTTTCCTCGATTGCCTTAACATTATCAAACTTCCAATGAGCAGACTCAAGGCCTGAATAGCTTGGGTCGTCTTCAACTGATGTATGTGAACTATCATAATATTGTGGCCACCAGGTTCCTATGGTTATAATTCTCTTTTCTCCACTAGGTTTAGAAGCTTCAACATCTTTTTTATCTTCTTCCTTATCATTAGTATCAACATCTGTTTTATTAGTAACACCTGTCTCAGTCTCATCCTTGGAATCCGGCTTACTACATGCAGTTATTCCTAGGATAAGGGTGCACACAAGAGCAAGTGAAAGTATTTTTTTAAATAACTTCATTCCTTTAACCTCCTTATTATTTGGCTCTTTTAGAATAATATATTTGGACTGGCTGTAAACCTTCTAGTATACTGGATATCCTAGAGTTACTTTATATACCTCCCAAGGCATATCACTTTCACACTGTAGCTGACTTAAGTAGGTTACAAAATCATCGGTTCCACAAGCTTGTACTAGCTGGTCATAAGTTATCTGCGCCCTTTTACCATCATCAGCTGGTTTACCTTCAGGTCCATCAAATCCAACACGTTGCCAGCTAAATGGTGCTCCATCTACCCATGACTGGGCTACAAGCCAGATAAAACCGTCTGATTTGTAGTCTATAGTAATAACACATCCCGGTTGTATCAAGGCAGGATCAAGTGTTCCGTCCCATGCCAAGGTAGTCATATCAGCAGACTGTGCATATTCGCCAGCACTACCACCATTACCGATTTGAACTTCATTTTTTACAGATACAATACCTGAAGGATAGCCAATACTTACACTATAGACCTCCCAAGGCATATCACTTTCACATTGTAGCTGACTTAAGTAGGTTACAAAATCATCGGTTCCACAAGCTTGTACTAGCTGATCATAAGTTATCTGAGCCCTTTTACCATCATCAGCAGGTACACCTTCAGGTCCATCAAATCCAACACGTTGCCAGCTAAATGGCGCTCCATCTGCCCATGACTGAGCAACTAGCCACATGCGTCCTTCAGATTTATAATCAATGTTTATAATACAGCCTGGCTGAATTAAGGCAGGATCAAGTGTTCCGCCCCATGCCAAGGTAGTCATATCCGCGGACTGTGCATATTCACCTGCACTACCACCACTACCTATTTCTATCTCATCCCTTAATGATACTATTCCAGATCTTTCGCCAATGGTTACACTTGATACGGTCCAATCCAAATCACTTTCACATTGTAGCTGGCTTAAGTAGGTTACAAAATCATCTGTTTGACAGTACTCTACCATCTGCTCATAGGTAATCTGTGCTATAGTACCACTTGGATTCTTAATAGATGCACCCCCGTCTGCTACTCGCTGCCAGCCAAATGGTGCTCCATCCTCCCAGGATTGTGCTACTAACCACATATCTCCTTGAGATTCATAGTATATATTAATAACTGTATTTTCCTTTATGAGAGCGGGATCTATGGTTCCACCCATAGCTAAAGTATTCATTCCAGTTCCCTGCTTATAGGCTATATCACCATCATTGCTCCACAATTCAATTTCATTTTTAACAGGGATTAGATTTGTCCTATCAACCTCCGAGAAGCCTGGGGGCTCTGCAAATGCCACTGTGCTGTCAGCCTTGATAACATTACCAGCCTCGTCCATAACTCTGATATTATCAATAAAGATATTGGCATTTGGGCCACCAGCAGAAGGGCCATTATCTGTCTGCAATGAAAGGATTATCATGTTCTGATAGCCAGAGATAAACTCTTCACCCTTATCAAGCACAGCTTTTGCAGTATTAGGGTTCTTAGTAGCTAGGTAAACTGAGAAAGGATCATTAGATTCTCTTCTCCCCTCACCACTGTATGCAGTTATTTTACCTGATGTAGCATAGAACTTTCCATCTGGATGCTCAGTTCCTACATCCATGGTTATAGTTCTTACATCAGCAATCTTATCCCCTACTAGACTTGCAATATCAATAGCAATATAAGGGATTTTGCCATTCATGTTAGTTACCTTAAGTGCCTTGCTGTTATTAAAGTCAGCTATAGATAATTCTGAGGCATCAGCATTTGAAGGAGCCTTGTATACTGCCACAAACTCATAAAGCCCATCTTCAAAGTCTATACTAGCTTCCTTTACCTCTACTACCGGCTCATTAGTTTCCTTCTTATCTTCAGTATCATCATCCTTGATGTCTTCCTTATCCGTTTCTTGGTCGGTTACCCCCGTTGGACTATCTGTCTCTTTGGTATCTTCTTTCTCCTTACAGCCTACCAAGGACAGAAGCATTATTGCGCAAAGTAAAAGCGCAAATAGTTTTTTTGCCTTCAATTTTTACTCCTCCTTTTTTATAAAATACGTATTGAGTATTTCTTTGGGTGGAAGCATTTTTTCTATCCCACAATACCACTACGCTCCACTCCCTCTATAAAGTATTTCTGAAGAGCAATATAGATAATAATAATCGGCAGCATTACAAGTACAATTCCAGCATCTAGATAGAGCTCTTGGATGGTTGTATCCAGGATTTTATCTACATTCTTAATTGTTGCCTGTAGAGTTGTTAATTTCTTGCTGATTACAATATCCTCACTAATCAGAAACAACTTCGAATAAAATGTATCATTATACTGCCAAACCATAGAAAACACTGCTACGGTTATGACAGATGGTACCGCATTTACTAGCATGATCCTAAAATATGTGTACCAGGTACCAGCCCCGTCAACTAAGGCTGCCTCTTCAATTTCTTTTGGTAGGCCTCTGAAAAATTGATTAAATATATATATGTATAGGCCTGACCGAACTCCACATCCAAATATTGTCATAATATACATTGGCACCGGAGTAGACATAAGATTTATGGGCTTCCCGGCAATTAAGCTAACTAAGCCCAAGGGATCGAAGTTTCTAAATGTCATATATATTGGAAGCATAATGGTATGATCCGGTATTACAATCATCACTACCACACAAGCGAACAAAAGCTTCTTAAATGGAAAGTTGAATCTTGCGAAGCCATAACCAACCATAGAGCATACAAATACTTGAATAAGCATAAGTGAACCAGAATATAAAAGATCTCTGCTTATTGTGGGTATATAGTTCAGGCGTTCCCAAGCAAGCCTATATCTTTCCAGGGTGGAATTCTGGGGTATCATATATACCATAGGATTATAGGCATCCGTATCAGACATAAATGAATTTACTACCATTCCTATCACAGGAGCCAGAATAACATAGCAGATACCGATAATAACTATAAAACTAAACACTTTGATTATAAGGTGCTTGGTGCTTGATACCATTCCCTTTGTATAGTTAATATATTTAGGATTGGATGTAGTCATATTAAATCTTGATTTTGCTTTACTATCTACTTTTGAACTCATAAGGCCACTCCCTTCCTAATTATAATAAAAGGTTCTCTTCTGAATAAATCCACATATTAGGACCAATATGAGACAGATGATAACCGTACTAACCAGACTAAATACTGAGCTTAGGCCATAATCAAAGCTAGTAAATGCCATGTCATAGGCGAGAGTAACAACCTCACTCTCTGCAAAATTGTCTATAACCGTATATACCACATTGGTTATAATATGGGGCATTACCATGGGAAATGTAACTCTCCAAAAAGTCTCATAGGCTGTTGCCCCCTCTATCTTAGCAACCTCATACATTGAGCCCGGTATGGACTGTAGGGCCGCTATGAATATAACTATTTGAACCCCTGAAGCTGTTATGATTTTGTTTATCCGGCCAACCGCAGCTACTATATAATCCAAAACTGCTTCGGGCATGGCAAAATCCTTAAACAGGTTGATATAATAGTTCACATCTACACCAGTGGATGAGCCTTCTGCTATCATCTGGCCACTCCCTGCAGATATACCCCCTGCCATCATCTGCTGGCTTAATTCCAAGGCCCCTGATATGGCACTGCTATTAAGGATAACAGGAAGAAAGAATATAGCCCTAACTACTGTCCTTCCCTTAAACTCTTTATTGAGAAGCATAGACATAAACAAGCTAAAGAATATAATAAGCGGTATATCTAGGATTATATTACCTACTGATGTAGTTAAAACCTGCTTAAAGGTTCCATGCTCTCTAAAGGCATATATAAAGTTCTCTAGTCCAACAAATTTTAGCTCGTAGCCTCCAATGGCACCGACACTAAGCTCTGACAGACTAAATTGGGCTGTTAGTACAATACTTCTTATATAAAAGATAATAAAACCAACAAACCATGGAAGAATAAACATATAACCATTTATTATTTTTTTCTTAGTAAGGGTCAGCTTTTTTTTCTTCATTATTTAACCTCCCTTATCTCATAGGCCTTAGCCGGAATGGTTATTCCCTCCACAGCAACATCCTCTGACAGATAATTAATATAAAATACGATACTGTTACTATAGGTAACCTTACTAATACCATCCCTAATAATCTCATAATCTATTATAGTCTCACCAGATACCCTACTTAATGCCTCATTTACATCCCGATATATTCCTACAGCTTCTTCTTTCCATAGGTCATACATGGTTGAATAATTTTTATGTAGTCCAGTATATTTCAATTCATTTGCACTTTTCTTTGTGAACAGATAATGGGGAGAGGCCCCATATTCTATTAGGTTCAGGGTCAAATCAGCCCGATCTATATCATCATAGAAATTAATTAAGCCACCACTATAATCGATGCTTCCATGAATAATCATCTGATATAAAGGAATATTGTCATCTACGATAAAATACCTGTTGTCACTCATGGGTACATTTATGATATCCGAGCTATATTTAAATGAATAATCATTGCCTCCGCTAACTAAGAGTTTCTTACCGGTAGCGCTTAGATTTTCAAACTGAGATATTACTACATCCAGCGCTTCTTCCCTATTAATAAGATGTGTCCTCTTCTGATCTGAGTGTAAATCCTCTCCCAGATCCCTCAGAGATATACCATTAATATCAAGACCATCTATCCCCTTAATAAATCCATCCACATATCTTTGAAGGAACCTGGGTGATAGAAGATAATAGCCTGTCTCCGGATATCCCAGGGTAGAGGTCTTCGAAAGAGTGGCAGGATTTACATTGGCAAAATAAGCATAATAGCCGGCTCCATAATATCTTGAGGTTTCTTGATATTGGTTGTATCTCTTGCTTATATGGGACACCCTTTGAAATGAAGCCTCTCCATAGAAGGACCCCCCATTGTCCTCAACCTTCTTACTTAATTCTTCTAAGCCAGATTTTCCCCCTAGCTTTCTAATTACTTTTACCCTATCAGACACATCATGGAAATACCCACCATTAAACCATCCCTGAAAATTCATTACCTGATTCTTAATTCCACTGGCCAGCAAATCATCAGATATATTAGCGGCATCCTTAAATGTTGTAACAGGATTAACAGATAAATACTGACTACCAAGAAAATATGCTGTTTCCTTAACGCCACCTACAAGATCATAGTAGAAGGGTATGTCACCATTACTATTCTTTAGTGTAAGTACTCCTTCATCTATTAATCTTTGTCTATAATAATTAGCTATTCCACTATAGCCCGCATACTCATCTGTTAGCAGAGTGTATTTTACACTCAGATTGTAATCATATATATCATTTACCACTATGGGTAGGTCTGCCTCATTACCGGTATTGCCAAATAAGGAGAGAACATCATAGCCTCTTAGCTGAAAGGATGGATAGGCATAGTTGTAGCTACTATATTTACCACTTATACCTGCTGTGATATTGGCCAAAGACGCACCATCCTCTATGGTTGCTAGAACACTAAAGTCATCTCTACATATACCAAACAGCCCCAGCCTTGCTTGCTCTGTATATTCAGATTGTGTCAAACTATCTGATATAGGGTCAAGATTATATATATACTGAGAATAATCAGCTGCATTAATCTTTCCGTTATTAAAGTTAATAATTGAACCAGAACCATTGGGAACAACCATATAGCCTGACTCATCCGCTCCTGCTGCCCCCATATATCTATGTAATTGGATTCTATATATCTTGGCTCCACCAAACTCCTTAATTTTGCCGGTGGGAATAGATACTAGAAGTCCATCATCCTCAAGCCTATATTCTAATGGGATTATAAAAGATACTGCCTCCCTGTCGTCCTCAAACCCGGCCAGCTCCATTTGCTCATAATATTCATCCTCTGTAAATCCAACATTCTCAAGAAAGCCGTTTATCTTCTGAATAGTTACCTTATTCTTCTGAGCCACACCGTTTAATTCGAGCATGCCAGGAACAGTCTTACTATCCCTATAATAACGTCCTAAGGCTTGGGCATCATTTTCAGCTAGCTTTGATTGTAGCTCCTCAAGCTTCTCACTGGTCATGAATATGGGTACAATCCCTGTGGCCGTACCGCTATAGTCACCTAAATCATAGATATAACGTATACCATCCTTAATCGCTTCAACCTCCAGTTGCCCACGCTCCACTGACATACTATAGGAGTCATATACTCCGGAGGCTCTATTCTTATTGAAGTAATTAATAATAAATTGAGATTTAAGATAACGTTTATTTGTATCATTTGCTATGGGATCATCATCTGCATTTAGGGGGTTGGAATATATGACCGCCTGATTCCTCTTATCATAAACTGCAACCTCTGCTGTCTTAGTATTTGTATATAATTTAAGGTGTTTATTTTCTGCCACCAAATCCATACCCTTAACTGAAGGGCTTTCATCAGGGATAGCAGCAAATTCTTTACCCTCATCATAATCATAGGTAGATAGATACTCTTTATATCCATCATAGGAGTAAAAGCGTATATAGTAATACAAAAGCCACCCTAATAAACACAACACAGCTAAACCAAGGATACATAACCCTACTCTTCTTGATAGCCTTTTATTAACATATTTTCTATTTTTATGTTTGGGTTTTTTTATTGATAATATCATTTTCTCCCCCGTTCTACTTATAAATCTTAATACTAATAAGCCTGGACTAAATTCTATATATAATCTCTATATAGATACTATAAAAGAAGTTATAAATCTGATATATCAGGTCTGCCAGCAGTAAGGCAATAAAGATAATAATAAAGGCTGCCACCATAGTAAGAAATAGTGTTACTAAGGTTTTAGCTAATGAATAATTGTGTACCTGCATGATACCCACTAACATCATAATCATTGTATAGGCTATGCCTACAAACAATATAAGATAATAGAAGGCTTCCTCCCCATCGGCTATAAACAAGCTGATTATGGTTGCTAGATTTAGGAATATAATCAAAGGAACCATGGAATAACCTATAGCAATAGCAATGTCCTTTAATCTACCCTCACCCTCCATCAGACAGGTTATAGACCAGTTGCTGACACAGAGAAGGACATATAATAATAGAACACCACCAAGCTCATACAAGCTATCAATTGTACGAGGATCCAAATCATTAACTACAAAGCTTGCCATTAATCGATTTAAGGAAAAGCTTAAAGAAAATATCATAACCAATAAAAGGGCTATGGGTATACTTCCTCTGTCTTGATGGCGAATCCAGTAATAACCATCCACAGGATGAGAAACCGTATAAAACAGATGCTTCCACTTATCCTTAGAGAAATATTTAGTCATCAAGCAGTCCCCTTTCCTTATTTATTCCCTTCCTTCTCCTATAGATTCGTCTTCCCACAGTAATCACAACCACAAGTAGGACAAGGCCTGTTAAGATATAACTCATATTTTCCTTAAGGACCTCATTTCGATATCTCCTAAAAGCTATGGAGTAATACTCGCTGCTCATACCTTTTTTGAGGTATTCCATGGCTTTTATATACTCTCCTGATGTCAGGTAAGCCTTACCTATACCTATATATGCCAGTTCATTATTCTCATCCAGTCTAAGAACCTTTTCCCACAATTGTACTGCCTTAGTCTCATCACCATCATACCTAAGGCCCACCGCTTCATTTATTAGGTTCCCATACTCTGTCTCTACAAATGTCAGAATTTCTGCTCGGTTTGCATCTAGTACGATTATTGTATCCCCAATGTTCTCAATAGCTACGGGGGTAACAAAGGTTCCTTCTTGAGTACCAAGGCCACCAAATATATAGAGTAGATTACCCTCATGATCATATGTAAATACTCTTCCACGCTTCCTATCTAGAAGCGAATACATTCCCTTTTGGCGGTATACCACATCAGTAATCTGGGAGGCTCCTGAATATTTGGTAAAGCCATCAACCTGAAGATCACCACCAAGGTTTTCATTACGGCCCTTTTTTATTACATCCTGTCCCCTCGGATTTAACCTTCTAATGGCCTGTATCCCATTCTCATCAATATTTGAGGCATATACAAAGCCATCATCATCAATATCTATACCTGTAAACTCCGTAGGGATAAAAAGCCTTTGGTTAGATCGCTCCTCCTTAGTGGCTATTCTTTTCCAGAACTTCTCCCATAGGGAGATTTTCACCTCTATGGTTCCAATAAACCCAATAAATTCACCGTTATTCTCAAAAACCATAATACCTTCAAACATATTCTGTGCTATGCAAAATACTCTATCAGCGTAGTCCACCGATACCTTTAAAGGTGTAAACACATATCCATCCTCTAGGATCTCTGAGCTGGGGTTTTTAATTATTTTTACTAGCTTGTAGTCCTTATCAAATACCACGATCCTATTCTTATAAGAATCAGCTACATACAGCTCATTTTTTATAGACACACAGACACCAGTTGGAAATGAAAATGAATCGTTCTCCCCCTGATTATCAAAGCTCTCAATAACCTTAATAACCTTAGTCATTTTACTATCAAGTATAATGATTCTGTTATTACCTGTGTCTGCAATTACTACATCACCTTCAGGGGTCTTGCATATATCCCTGGGGTTAGAGAAAACTCCTAGGGCCTCCCCTTCATATACAAGCTGAGTTCCTGATATTGAACCAGAGGGAATATAGGCAGCAGGGGTATAGACAATATCCTCATAATAATTATAGTTGTATGTGTCATAGGGCAGTTCATTTGCAAGAACAGGACTGAAATTGCTTGCTAGAAAGGTCATTATGATTAAAGCTAATATGATCTTTTTAAGTTTAAGTAATGATTTCATATTTCCCCCTATTCCTTCATACCTGAGGTTGTCATGGTTTCCATAATGTTGCTTTGACAAATCAGGAAAAATGTAATGGGAACTGCTGCAATAATAAATGTGACCGCTGCTCCTGCTCCTGCTCTGGCAGCACCACCCTGGACAATCTGCTGTAGGGCATACTGCAGAGGCTTTAATTCCTCATCTCTTAAAAATGTTCCTCCAGTATTTCCCCACATCTGCTGAAACTGGAAAATAGCCAATGTCAGCCAAGCCGGTTTAACATTGGGCATGACAATTGTCCAAAACACACGAAATTCTCCTGCTCCATCTATCTTTGCAGATTCCATCAGAGAATCAGGCAGCTGCTCCATAAACTGCTTCATCAGGTATAGCCCCATACCAAAGGCCCAGGACGGAAGTATAAGGGCTAGATATGTATTGTTTATATTAAGCCAGGATATTATCAGATATTGAGGTATCTGAGTTACCTGCCAGGTGAACATCATAGATAATACAACCATGCTAAATAAGATGTTCCTACCTGGAAACTTGTGCTTAGCTAAGGGATAAGAGGCAAGTGATGCTATTATTACGTGTCCTACCATACCCCCTACTGTTATTATTATTGTATTTATAATATAGCGGGAGAATGGCACCCAGGTATCATTCATTAAGACAAAGAGATCAGTGAAATTCTCTAGAGTTGGGTTCTTAACAAATATTTTCGGTGGATACTGAAACAGTTCATCTAAAGGCTTTAATGTATTATTTATTATCATGACCAGAGGTAAGGCCATAAAGATACCACACACAAACATTAGTAAAAATAAAAGTCCATTGCCCGCCTTAGACCTGTTAAGCTGCTTTTGCTTTGTTCTCATCCACCAGGGAACCCATCTACGGTCAGAATAATCTATTATTTCTCTCCTTCTCATTATTCACCAACCCTCCTAAGTACTCTCTGCACCAGCTTATTTGTACCTACCATTAGTAGAAATAGAATGGTAGCTATAGCAGATGCATAGCCCATTTCAAATCTTGTGGAACCATAGTCAATTAGGTGGGTAACCACAGTGGCACCGGCATAGTTTACCGATGGATTACCTGCCAGGTAGATAGAGACATCTGCCACAGCAAAGGATTGGGTGATCTGCATAACAGCACCAAACATAAGCTGAGGCTTCATAGCAGGAAGTGTAACAAACCAAAGCTCCTGCCACCTGTTCTTAACACCATCAATAGCAGCCGCCTCATATAGACTTTTATCTATAGTCTGAAGCCCTGCGATAAAGGCTAAGAAGCCAGTACCTAAGCTTAACCATAGCTGTACTATTATAAGTACAGGAAGGATAAACTTTTCTGTCTTTAGCCATAAGATAGCCTCATTTATAAATTCATACTTGAGTAATAATCCATTTAGATAGCCATAACGGTCTCCTGTAAGAATAAGATTCCATACCACATAGGCATTTCCACATATGCTGGGTGCATAAAATATAAGCGTTAGAAAGGCCCTTACCTTTCCTTTATACTCATTAATTATCCATGCAAATAATAGACATAGCATATAGCTAATGGGTCCGGTTATAGCGGCAAATATAATTGTGTTCTTCAGTGAAACTATGAAGATATCATCTTCAAGAAATAGCTTGATATAGTTCTTCCATCCTACAAATTCGGGCATCTCAAGCACATTAAAGCTTGTAAAGCTAAGTATTATGGACATCAATACCGGTAGCACTGTAAATAAGAAGAAGAGTATAAAATATGGGGCCACCATAGCATAGGATACCTTGTTTTTTTTCATTTCATATCTGAGGGTTCGTAGCTTATCAGCAAAGCTTATGGCACCTTCAGTTGTCTTTGCTTTCTTAGTTGCCATTACCAATCCTCCTCTTAACGGAGGATTTCTCCTCCTCATTTAATTCTAAATTTAAACTACCTATAACAGAGGATTTATTCTCACCCTCTTTGTCTATATCCAGCTCATCCATCTTATAGGCTATCTCAGCATTGATATATATTACCTTCTCCATAAGTTCTTCCCTTGGAGTAGCTGTATCTGTATCAGTTGTTACTGTATAGAAGGCATTGTTAACATTACGCCATGAATAATAACCTCCAGGAACCTGGGGTATTCCCCTGGTCTGATTAAACTGAGCCATAAGGGCCTTATAATCATCAACAGGCCATGACAAATTCTCCAGAGCCTCCAGATTAGCTGTTGCCACCCTTGCACTGGATCCCATTAGGCTTTCCATCTCTCTTCCGAACATTGTCTGTGTAGCTGCAGAGGTCCACCACTTTAAAAACTCCCAGCTTTCCTCTGGATATTCGGTATCAGCCATAATAAGGTCAGCAAGACCTATGCTTCCTGTGGTATGGTTGATGCTTCCATCCTCCTCTAATATTCCAGGAACCACAGTGAAATCCCAGAGGCCTTTTATATCAGGAGCTGAGACCTGAAGGTTGTTATAGAATTGATAATCTGCAATTATTATTGGACACTCTCCAGTCCTAAAACGCTCCTCTACACTGGTTTCCTTATCCAGCTTATAGTCAGTATAAAACTCACAATATTCTTTAAATACATTGATTGAGATTTCAGAATCAAGGGCTGAAGCGCTACCATCGGCATTATAATAGGAGCCACCCATTTGATATAACATCATAGCAAAGACCTGTTCGCCAGGAAGCATACCAAATTCCATCTGGTTCTTTGACAGCACTGTCATAGCCACCTTGACCTCATCCCATGTCCTTGGTAACTGTAGCCCAATCTCAGCTAATATATCCATCCTGTAGAACATCATAAGAAAGGACTGGGTATCAGGCAGAGCATATACTGCATCCTTATATGTAAAAGGTACCATTGCACTTTCTGAGAACCTGGCAGCCACCTCTGGATAATCCTCAAATTCAGTTAAATCCAGAACGGCGTTACGTATACCATAATTCACAGGAGTGTCATTGGCTGAACTAATCATACCAGCGGCCACTTGACCAGTAGCCACTTGAGTTGGCCCAACCTGGATGGCCACGTCAGGCCCTTCGCCGGCTAGCGTCGCCTTCAGCAGTGTGCCCATATCAACCAGCTGTACATTGACATTTATATCTGTCTCATTAGTAAAGGTATCATCTATTAAGGATTTGATAACATTAGCCTGATCTCTTCCTGTTCCTATCCAAAGGGTTAGGGTAACATTTTCAGAATCCACATCAGCAACATTACCAATCATGTTATAGTCAATTATAAAGGAGTAAAAAAGTCGTTTTATTTCATAGACTAGCTTAGACCAAAATGATGTGTTCTCGTATTCCACTTCTACATCAGGGGAATATATATTTATTCTATCAAGGGCTAAGGGCTGCTGAATAACCTGGGTAATCCAATTACCACAAGCTCTTACATTTACCTTATAGGAGCTTATTACCTTAATAAAATCCTCCTGGTCCTTAATGAGCTGTGTCAACTGGTCCCTCATGGTTCTAAGAACCGTCTCCTTATCTGAGTTGCTTCCTGCAACCTCTCTAAGCCTTAAAATAACGCCCTCAATCTGGTCTCTAACATCAATAAGCTCTGCCTCAAGACCCGGTAGGGTTGCTTCTATCTGGTAATCCCTATAGATATCTGGGGCTACTCCTGTAATTCGGATGACTTTACGGTATATAGAGTTGAGCTTTTTAACTGCATCCTCTACCTCACTTACGATATCTGAGAATTCACCCAGTACAACCTCCATTCGGATAGTATGATTACCTTTTTCTAGATAAAAATAATAGGGCCTTTCTTCATCATCAGATAGGACTATATTCCTCCAACGGGAATTATACTTAAATTGATAGTCCGACATTTCCTCAAAGGGTACTTCCCCATCTATAGTTATTTTTCTTGATACATTTATTCCACGAAGGTAGCTTTGCTTAGCATGTAAGGATATATTGTAATATCCTGTTTCAGCCACATCAAAAGACCATTCTATCCACTGCCCAGAATCCCTCCAGGAATTATCTCCAATGGTATTGTTAAGAAGTGTTTTAGAGCTTGAAGGATATATAGCTGGTGAGGATTGATCCTGCTTAGGATATAGCATTTGAGAAGATGTCATCGAGGCATTCTCGGCTTCAATCCTTATATATTGCCCCCTGCTTTCCTCTGCTCCTGCCTGATTCCAGCTATTAATTGTAGAATCATAATCCATAATTTTTTCGACATTCTTCAGGCTTATCTCGTGAATAAGCATCGGCTCTCTTAAGGAAAGCATGGATATAGTGTGATTGCCCTTGGTTAGGTATATTGCCAAGGGACTTGTGATATATCCGTTATTATCATAGCAATATGAGGATATCCACTGTGGTGCCTCTACACTGCGGGGCTTTATGTCATTGCCCTGATTGTCCTTCTCCCAATTTCTCATGGTAACTCCATGATTATCAATAAAAGTATCCTGTATCTCAGTCTTCCATATTCTATAGAATTCAATTAAAGCCATCTCATTATAGGGAAGCTTGCCATCTACAAAAAAGCTTCTTTGAATATCTGAACTTCTTCCCTCCACAGGGAAATACAATAATGAAAGATAGTAAAAGCCACTCTCTTCTACCTGAATTTCATATTCTATTAAGGAATTGTCCGCAGTTAATACACTGTCTCCTGCCATCCCGTCATAATCCTTATATAGCTCTGGTTCAACCTCCAGCCCGTCCTCTTCATATCTCACAAAATCCGTTGCAGCTATAACTATTTCCGTCTCGGGATAGGTTTCATCATAGGCTGCTATGTATTCCTTATAATTAGGAATTGTGCTATCTATGGAATAGGTATTAACAATATTCTTAAACTCCTCCTGTTTTATGTCAGTTGAAGCCCAAGCATGAGTTACAGATGCTTGTAACATAATACCCATTATTGAAGCAGTCAGAAGCACTGCCACTATTCTTTTGAAATATTGCTTTTTTAGCACACTTATACCCCTTTCAAGCTTTGGTCCTATTTTTCCAGACATCTCCTTATGATTAATTATAGAATAAATAGTCTTATCTAATAACTATGTAAAATTACGATATAGGAGGACAAAATTCTGAAAAAAGAGGCTGTCGCAGAAATGTAAGAGGGAGTGTATATATTCCATCACACACTGATTAGTAGTACAGTTTACTATGATTTGTAAATCTTAATCGGACTAAAGTCCGCTTTCGATAATACAAATCATAGNAAACCGTTCTCCTAAATGTGCATGATTGGAACATATACGCTCCCTTAATTACTTCTGCGACAGCCTCATGTTCTAATTACTATATTTAATTTGCTTTAATTACAAGCTACCTTTAATATTATTCTGGTGTAGCTATTTGCTTCTGATTGAATTTCCATAATTTCATTCATATCTTTTGTCTCATATAAAAGCGCTAGGCGATTTAAGACAGACTTCAAACCAAACCCTGACTTTACATCTAACTGCTCACCACTCATAATCCTATCTATGGTCACTGGGCTCATACCAACCCCGTCATCCTCAACGATTATCTCTGCATAATCTACTTTCCTTCTTACTATAATAGATATATTTACAGGCTGTCCAATAGTCTTTATCCCGTATTTTATACTGTTCTCCACCAGTGTCTGAATAGTCATCTTTGGTATCTGTAAGGATAGTAAGCTCTCATCGATATCCTTATTAAGAATTAGTATATTGGGATTTCTAATCAAGGCTATTTTTATATAATCCTGAACAATGCCCAATTCTCCTTCTAGAGATATAATGTCATTACCATGATTCAAACAAGCACGATAATAGCTAGCCAGGGTAGTTATCAACTGCTTTGCTGATTCCTTCTCCTCAACACTAACTAAGATGCTGGCNGCATTAAGAGTATTGTATAGAAAATGTGGCTTTATCTGATGGTTAATAACTGATAGCTCCAATTGTCTTTGTAGTTTTTCTCTATTCTCCACATCCTCCATCAGGCCCCTAATCTGAGACATCATTTCATTTAGAGCATTTGAAATATCATCTGCTTCTGAATAATACTTTTCATTGGGAAAGCTTATATTCAGATTCCCCTCGTTAGTAATCTCCTTAGCTCTTTCAGCTATTATTTCAAGAGGGACGATAACACGTTTCTTAAGAACCACAGATGCTATTATTGTGAAACCAATAATGACTATAAGCATAAACACTATGGCAAATTCCACATTATTACCATGGATAGATTGCTTGGATGAAATCATGATNATTCCATCTATACTAGATAGGATATTGGCACTGTATCTATCAGGCATNTCTCCCAAGTTGNCTTCATATGCCTTAAGCATTTGCAAATCCTTACCAAGGGACGCGCTAGAGATATTACCNGGGAAGGTAATAACTTTATCAGATGCACTCTTGATAAGTATCTCATTCTCCTTATCTAAATACTTCATGATTTCCCCTTGAAGCTGATTAATATCCATAAATACAACAAGATAACCTAAGTGCTCCATCATATCCTTAGACCTTATATTACTTACAAGATAGATTATATTCCTATCTACCTCTACATTATCTGTACCTATCTCCCAGTANAAATCTCCCCTTAGACTATGATTTTCATCTATGGACAAATTATCGATGGTTTTCTTTTGATCAAAATTATATACTGGATATTTAAACTCAGATACTATAGAATCCTCGCATATAATATGTACAGAGGATATNAGATCCTGCTGGGCCATCCTTCTCATAATAAGGCTACCAAGAAGGTTATTCCTTATGTCATGGTTTCTTGTAAAGATATCATGCAGTTCATCATCAACTACAAGCTCATCTGCAAATATCTTTATATCATCCAATTTGGAATTAATTATATAAGTCACAATACCTAATGATTTATCATTATTTATTGCTTGTCGATGGGTCAATTCCTTACTGGTAATCCCAATAAAGATAACAATACCAAGAACCATAGAAATAATCATAACTCGGATATAGCTACCAAGTAATACATTGGTAATGGTGGCATTATAATATGTTTTATCTGGTTTTCTGCTCCATATACTCATAATTTTCACACTCAGCTTTTTTATATTCTTGCGGTGTCATATCACAGTATCTCTTAAATAATTGCGTAAAATAAGTTGTGTCCACATATCCTAAGAGATTACTTACCTCATATATCCTCATATTCTTTTCCTTCAGTAGATACTTGGCCCGTTGCATCTTTAATTTAGTCACATAATTTAAGAAATTTTGTCCAGTCTCCTGCTTAAATAGACTACAAAAATAATTCTTGCTGATGCCTAAAACCTTACCTATTTCTGTGAGTGTAATTTTCTTATCAATATTATCTATCACATAATTGCAGGCCTGTCTTACTATATTATCCTTATATATCAAATAATACTTTTCTAGTATCTCAAAGATTCTATTTATTTCCTGCTTAAAGTCAGCTATCAAATCTGCTTTACTAATAAATCGCTTGTTTTTTATGTTTAAGTAGGTATCCAGCTTCTCAAGCTTGTTTAAGCTTTTATATTTCTTATTAACATTGTTTACAATGGTCTCTAGAATATAAATGAAACGAAAGCAGGTTCCTTTAATATCGCTATCACCGTATTCCATCTCCTCATCTATAATTCTTTCCATAAGCTCAAAGACAAGAGGGTCAGTAAGAAGTACAGCATCTATCAATTTGTTGTCTAGCTCACTGTTAAATTCTCTCTCCATAGTAAAGGCTAGATTTTTCTTTATATCTACTAAGGTTTCACATATCTGACTTTCTATGATAGGCTTTAATATATAACCTGCTACTCCATATTTTATAGCGGCTTTGGCATATTCAAACTCTGCATATGCAGTCAAAATAACTACAACAGTCTTGCTCTTTCTTTCATTAATTCTCTTTATGTACTCAATACCATCCATGATTGGCATTTCAATATCTGTAATAACCAGATCGATTTTATGATTATCCAGCTGCTCTAAAGCTTCTACCCCGTTTTGTGCCTCGCATACAAGTTTAAATCCATATTCTTCCCAAGGTATTAGTTTCTTTAGCCCAACTCTAACTATTGGTTCATCATCAACAATCTGAACATTAATCATTCATCATACCTCCCCCATATAATATCTGCTTGCAACAAAACCTCAGCTATTAATAGACTATATAATTTTAACAAAAAATACAAGCCATAGATAAAACTTTTTGTGTATTATCTATGGCTAAATATCATTAATTAAACCTTATATGTACTTGATGGTTAGTTCCATCATTTACGAGTTTGATTCTATTCTCATCTATAATTTCATTATCAAGGGATATAGTATAATTAAAATCCTTTAGCCTATAAAATCCTTTAGGTTTTTGAATCATAATCCTATAATGACTATCTAGGTAACGTAAGGTATAGCTCATATCTTCCTCTTCATGGGATAATAATGGATTAATAATCAAGCTATCACCCTGATACTCTATACCCAGCATCTCAAAGATAGTAAGAGAAAGCCATGTAGATGTTCCACTTAAGGTAGGTCCAATATGCTCCCCTGTGAAGCTATTGATATACTGAGTACACCATCTAGGATTTCCACAAAGCTCATAGGGATTATCAAATGTATTATAGGGTAGTGCCCTATCAACCATCCAGTATGCTAAATCTCTAAGCCTTATTGCCAACTCCTGATTATGCACCTCTTTAGCTGCTTTTATCATTGCTGCTGTTGCCATCATGGAGGCATGCTTAAAGATAGCTCCATTTTCCCTATCTCCTGGAAAATACTCTCCTGTAGCAGTCGTCTTGGATACTCTTGATAGATCCGTAGGACTCATTAGCATAAATCCAAAGGGCTTCTTCAGATGTTTTTCAACTTGATTAAGCATTATCTCTATCTGCTGCTCAGTAGCCTCTCCTGATAATATGGACCAGCTGAAGGAGTTTAGGAAATAGGTTCCATCTATATTAGCGTCACTGGAAAATCCATCATTTTTAGCACCAAGATAGGTTATATCTTCACCAAAACGGTTAAACAAGACACGGGCAAAAAAATCTTCTTTCCAGCAATTCTTCTGTAGAGACTGACTTAAGCTATCTATACTTTGCTCAAGCTCCTTCTGGTATTCAAAATCCTTAAGGAGCTTAGCCATCTCTTTCAAATACTCCATGGCCAGCCTTAAGAGGAATCCATTCATAACACTTTCTGAATAATAATCTATGGGGCCCTCAGNATTCTCCTTATCCTTACCAGATAAATATTNGGAATCTACCTTTAGACAATCATTCCAATCAGCAAAGTCTATAAGTGGCAGCCCATGCTTACCAATAGATTTCTTACTTGAATAATGAATAATAGCCTTTAGGGTATTATATACACTTCTCTTTTTTTTATCAGTTTCAGGGATTTCATGTGATTTCTTCAAAAAGTCGGTATCCTGGGAGAACTGGATATATCTATAAATTGCTTGGATTAGCCATAGGCCATCATCAGACCATTTACCTGGCTCCTTTCCCTTCCAAAAGAAATTATGGTAGCAATAACCTGCTTCAAAAACCTTCTCAGTCCATTGCATTAGTAATTCCTTTACAAATTCCTCTTTACCCATAGACATAAAATAATACATTGAAGCATAGATATCTTGAATTTCTCGAAAGCCAATCTCTCTATATCCCTTCTGTGTTAGGTCAAAGGACCTTGAAACGAAGGTTTGATATAAAACCTGGAAGGGTAGGTTATTGTTAATGTACTTGTTGTATTTTACATTCTGTGAATCTATGGACAGGTATGATTTATATTGTGAATACCAATCCATATGCTCTTCAAAGCATTTATCTAACATATCCTTATGACTAAATTTATTATGTAATTCCTCTAGCTGGGCAAATATAATATCATCAGCTACATCATCACCCAATAAGGATATTAGACCTGCATATTGATCAGCTATGACTTCCTCTTGGGGATCCAAGGTAAAATCCTTGCCCAGCGATATAAAGGCTGGCCCTTTTATACCCAGCTTATTAGATAGCTTCATTAGCCCTTGGGGATAATATAGATTACCATTTCCAATAAAATCAGCATAATTGGTTCCAATTTCCTCTGGGAATAATTTATCGCCTTTTTTATAGAACATGCCCGACATAAATCTAAGGTCCTTTTGGCAGGTATTTGGATAGTAATGTGGTAGGTAGGCTAGAAAATCGCCATTCTTACTCTGAACCATACCAGACTCCATTATAATTGTAGAATATACCACATCCTCCATGAAGGCTCCTGGAACTGGAGAGCCCATCATACCCGTCATTACAATCCTCAAATCCCTCTTCCTATTACCTATATTATTTATAAAAATACGTTGAACCTCTGTAGCAATGGGTAAGCCCTTGTACTGTGGAAGGAGGAATATTCTCCTTTTGACCTCTAAGCCACATTCAGTTATATATTCAATCTCTGTGTAATTGTTAGAATGCCTACATACAGCAGATTTAATATTACTATCAGTAACATTAGCTGAATAGAAGATTTGCTTCCCCTTTTCAAGAATATAAAACTGCCTATTAGCAGGAAATCCATTTTCTTCTGGCAGCATATCCCATCTGGTCGCCAATACCTGGGTAGCAGCGTGAGACCTAAAGCTACCTCCTCCCAGCCTGTCAACTACAGATTTGGGAGTTGTCTGCAAAGGATAAGGAAAATCCATACGGTTGCCCAATAGCATATTTGTAGAAAAATGCGGACTTGGAGAGGGCTTTTTCAGATCAATGATATGATCTCCATTGGCATCCAAATAACCTACCCAATGAGTATAATCTGAAAGACGCTCTATAATATGGTCTTGAATATCCTTATCTATTAGCCTATTTTCAAGGCTTCCATTACTATATACATAATGATTAACCTGATTTCCTTCCCAATCAATTTGTAAGAAGTGAGATTCCTCTTTTGATAGACCTCTTAAATACTCTCCTACTATTACACTCTTATAGAGCTCCTTAAAGGCTGGTATCTGATATATAAAATCCCCAATTACTATCAAGTGCTTTAAGCTGATATCATTAAATTGGTAGTCATAATATCTGTTATCATCTAATAGTTCCCCAAAATATTTATGGGCTAACACCTTTGAATCACCCAGTATATCTCTTGCATTTAGCCTATGCATTATATGTCCCCCTCGTCTTATATATTAAGATATTTATTCAATTTAATGTTAGCCCATATTATCTATGTTGTTAACCATGCAATATTACGATTAACTATGATAATATTATGATATTGCTAACTAGTGGGTTTTCATCAAACTCTCTCAAATATTCTAATCCATTTTTTAGTATAAGCATTTACACAATTATACTTTTTATTTCTATTTATTCTAGCATTTGATATAATATATAAGAGATATAAAGCTTTAATTTCCCTAATCTACGGATAGTAGATATAGTTCAACTAGCCATATGTTTTGCTTTGGAGCAAAAAAATATATGTTAAAGAAAAAAAGAAGGTGTAAAATGGATAGTAGAAAGATAGGATATTTTATAGCAGATTGTCGAAAAGAAAAGCAGATTACACAGCAACAGCTAGCTGATAAACTTAATATTACTAATAAAGCAGTCTCGAAATGGGAAACAGGAAATGGCTTTCCCGACATTTCAGTCTTACCAGATTTGGCTGACATATTAGGGGTGACCGTAGATGAAATACTTAGAGCTAAAAAAAGCGAGAATGATCAAGACCTTCTTGACCATAAATATAATGATAAAACCATCAGTAATGATTCAGATAATGTGATGAGTTATTTGGTTAATAAATCAATCGCCAAATTTAGACTAATGTCCTCATTTAGTATGATTCTATCTGCATTCGGTATATTACTACAATTCTTTATTTGGATGGAGACAAGAAATTTGACTGGTTGGTTCTTTGGTTCTTGGCTAGGGATATGTGGTGCTGGTATTTTTATATACTATCGAGCTTTAATGAAAAATCAAATTCTTGCTTATAATAAGTCAGCCATTAACAAGATATATGTAAGTGATATAAGTAATCCCTACCTTAAATCCTTAGTATCCATATGGGGAGTTATGTTGTTTACACTTATATTTTATATATTTAATGTATAGTTAATGTATTTGCCTTTCATAATTTAACCTAGAATAAAAACTTCCTTTTTTAGGGTGCTTATGTTATTATTGTATTCATATTACATTATGGAGACAAAAATAATGCAAAGAACTTGGAAGCAAGACCTTAAATACGGATTAAAAAGAGGGCTACCCATTGCACTGGGATATGTCCCAGTATCATTTACCTTTGGACTTATGGCCGTCTCAGGGGGTATACCCATCTGGATGGCTGTATTCATATCTTTATCCAATCTGACCTCTGCAGGACAGTTTGCAGGTACCAATTTAATTATATTGGGTGCTGGTTACTTTGAGATAACACTAACAACTTTTATTATTAATATACGCTATATGCTGATGTCACTTTCCTTAACGCAGAGACTAGATAAAAATATGAATCTGCCCAAACGTTTACTGGTTGGCTATGGTGTAACAGATGAAATTTTTTCGATTGCCTCTATGGAAGAAGGAACTCTTAGATTTCCATATCTTCTAGGACTGATAATGGGACCTGTCCTTGGCTGGACCACAGGCACCGCCCTAGGGGCTATCATTAGCGCTGCTCTTCCTGAGAGCTTAAGTAATGCCATGGGGATAGCACTTTATGGGATGTTTATAGCCATCATACTTCCTGTTGCCAAAAAATCAAAGCCGGTTTCCATGATTATAGCCATATCAGTAATGGTAGTTTGTATTTTACGATATCTACCCCTCTTTCAGATCGTCTCATCAGGCTTTCGTGTTATTATAGCAACCATTATCGCTGCCGGAATTGGTGCATTTCTTTTTCCCATAGCTGATAATGAAGATTTAGGGGAAGATAGATCATCTGGCCAAGATATAACTATCGAGCAGGATGAAGAGGAAGGTGGAAATCTAATATGAATTTAAACTATGCATTTATAGCTGTTCTTCTTATGGCATTAGTTACCTATATACCTAGAGTTCTTCCTATAGTGGTTTTTAGAAGAGAGATTAAATCAAAATATATTAAATCCTTCCTAAGGTATGTACCCTATGCGGTACTTGGGGCATTGACATTTCCGGATATTTTTTATTCAACACAAAACATTTTAACAGCCATATGCGGAACTGCTGTTGCACTGATACTAGCCTATAGAAATAAAAGCCTGGTTGTAGTTGCAATCGGTGCAATAGTTACAGTCTATATCACAGGATTAATTATATAAGCAATTAATATAGAAAGTTATATAATTTTATAGAGAAGGTCACTTGGCACAATTAGGAAATCATGATATAATCCATTTATAATTAATAACAAAGAGTTTTGCAGTTTATATGATCTACTCATGATCATAATAAGCCACAGTAATCAAGTAGGAGGTATATATGAGAAGGTATGTTTATTTTGCATAGCATTGGCTATTGCAATTTAATTAGATAAATTTGTTATAGCCATTGCTGAATCCTAAGCAATATATATAATTTGGGAGGGCATATGGGCTATTTTAGAGCGGAAGAAATTCTGCCAACACATATAATAGAAATGATACAGAATTATATAGATGGTGAAAACATCTATATTCCAAGAAAAGAAAGCAATAAAAAGGAATGGGGTTCACAGACCTTAATAAGACAAGAGCTAGCGGATAGAAATTCTTCAATTTACACTGATTATAAGAAGGGTTATAAGGTATCTGAATTAGCAGCTAAGTATTTCTTGTCAGAAAAAAGCATACATCGAATTATTCGTGATATGAAGAATAACAACTAGGAATTGAGTCGGTTTGAATAACCGGCTCATTTTTTTGTTCCCATTAGGATGCGCATTCTTTATTCTAAAATATCTCCATCTATAGATGCTAGAATTTATATTCATATGTAATAGCCTTTGCAGATCCTAAGTATTTTATAAGGAGATGTATAATGAGCTATTTAGTTAAGAATGAAAGTAGCATCGCCCCTAACCAATCATTTACTATAGTTCGTAAATGCTCAGGCTGCGGAAAAAAGTCTATATATATTAATAGCTATAAGTTTCGGGTAAACGCTAATGGTAATAGAATTGATGTATGGTTAATATATCAATGTAGAAGTTCTTATATTTATCAGGAGGTTGTTTTCAAGTAGGCCACTGCATACTTGATAATCAACCTCCTGGCTCTTTATTTAATAGCTTACTTATATATTTTCTTCCTGCATTATTTTAAAAACTATATGATTTGTCCGCCGGGCTCTGAGATGTTTTTTAGGGCTTCTTCAGCACTGGTCCCAGCTGTGGGTTCAAGTGAAATGTCACCCAGAGAAACAATACCAACTAGGCTATTATTCTCGACAATAGGCAGTCTCCTGACCTGGCGATCACTCATTATACTTGCAGCATCCTGAACATCCATATCAGGATTTCCAACGACCAGATTAGTTGACATAACATCACGTACTCTCTGATTATCAACCTGTCCGGGAGCCACAGACCTTACGGCTATATCACGATCAGTAATAATTCCAATTATTTTATCATCAGTACATACAGGAATTGAGCCAACATTATATTGCTTCATGAGCCTAGCCGCTCTCTCAATCGTATCATCAGATCTTAGTGTGGCAATATCCTTTGTCATAATATCTCTGATTTTCATGATTTACCTCCATTCTATCAAATAGCTACGAATATGTCTTTCAACCCATCTTCGCACTATCATTGATATAATTCCCACAGAGGATTATTTTTATTATAATAAGTTCACAAAATAGCAAATTGCATATAAAAGTAATAGATGAGCCGGGTAGAACAGATAGAATATATACTTTAGACTCAAACCACGTTTTCCATTGTATGCTCGAATGAATAATAGGTTGAAAAATGTAACCGCTTCTACAAAGGTCATTATAGTAAGTGTGATGCATCCTGCAAGCATAGATTTGATATGTGATTTTCGATAACCATACATAATGGCAATCGTAAGCACTCCAAATGCAGAATAGTCAGTCCTAAGTACCTGAGCCAAGGCCATGCCGGCAACTAATACTAACAGGTCAGCAAACCGAACGCTACTTACCTCTAAAGAATTTTTCTTTATCATTATAATATAAACCACCAGCATAATAAGGCCAACAATTATGCTAATAATAAGGTAAACCTTAAGCCAATTATGTGCTTCTTCCCCCCTTATGATGGTATAAATGAAGCTAATAATATTCATAAAAAAATATGTAATCGCGAATCCTGCNGCCATAGCACCCGCAGNCGCCATAAATGGTAGCCACTTTTTATTTATGACCTTCTCTTTAATCAAGTAGAAGCCTTGCATAACAAGGAGTCCGATTAATAGAGTAAAGAAAACATTTTGATGATTGTTATTAAAAGAACCATAAAATGCAAGGTCAAAGGGAAACTCCGAAATCAATGCAAAAATAGCAAGGCGAATAGCATATTTCAAACGGTTACTAGTATATATAAAACCTTCTATTAATAGAAAACAGAATATGGGAAAGGCTAGCCTACCTATCAATCGCATCAGCCCATAGGACAATATCAGGCCAAAATTTTCTCCAATAAAATCTCCTAATAACTGCAAATCACTCTGATCAATTTTATCTAGACCTTTCATGATAAAGATTCTATCTATAATAACAGCAGCTGAATGATCTATTAACATTGAAATTATAGCAATTATTTTTAGACTACTACCTGTAATTCCATTTCTTTGCTTTCTTATTCCACTTCCATTATTCAGGCTTTTTGTAACACTATTCATGACTGACCCCCCACTCTAAAGTATTTGATTATTATGATACATCATTTATAACATTTATTTACAGTCATTACAAGATAAACTTTTCAATAACATGGGCAACCCCATCCTCTTCATTTGAAAGAGTAATATAGTCTGCTACCGACTTAGCATCATCTGTTGCATTAGCCATGGCAACACCCAATCCGGCATATTTTATCATAGCAATATCATTTTCTGCATCACCTATACATATTACTTCCTTTGCCTCTATACCAAGCTCCTTTGCAATAAGTGAAACCCCAACTCCTTTATCCACTCCCTTATCCAAGAACTCTAGAAAAATTGGTGCACTTCTAAGTATATTATACTTTTCTTTCACCCACTGTGGAATTAGGGGTATGATTTTATCTAATTTCTTCGGATCATCAATGAACATCACCTTTACTATATTAGTGGACTCATCGATATCTTCAATATTCCCTTCAATTACTGGTATTTTATTTATGCTGGATTCTACATGGGTATATGGATTGTTCCTAGGGGTCAATACACTGGTTTCTGTCAAGGCATGAATATTTACATCCAGTTCATTGCTTACCTTATACAATTCTTTATAGGATGTAATGGATAAGGGCCTATCTATAAGAACCTTTTTTCCATTGGTACTTTGGACAAGGGCTCCATTATATACAACCACAAAATCGTTCTCATTAAATAGTTCCAGTTCATTAATATAAGGCAGAACTCCATCAAATGGCCTTCCGGTAGCTAGAACTACACTTATTCCTTTTTCCTGCAACTTTCTTATGTCCGCCTTGCATCTATTTGAAATTTCCTTCTTTTCATTTAATAGGGTTCCATCCATATCAATAGCTAGCAATTTATACATTATCTGTCTCCTTTTATAGATTGATTATCCATGCATATATCATTTTAGACTTCACATAGACATTTCTATTCTACATTAGTTGCATGTTTTACGCAATCAGTGTACCCGGTACAGTAATTATTTTACTTTTCCTCTCCAATGCTCTATAATAAGGTGGAACCAAATAAATACAATATATACAAGGAGAAAGTATATGAAGGTAGTAGCATTACATGGGCAGAAGCACAAAGGAAGTACATATCATATAAGTAAAATGCTAATAGATAAGCTAGACTGTGCTAAAGAGGAAGTTAAGGAGTATTATGTAAATGATATCTCTGATTGTATAGGATGCTTTCAATGCATAATTAAGGGAGAAGACAACTGTCCACATCGTAGCCAGACAGATGATATTATACAAGCAATTGAAGAAGCCGATGTAATACTTATTGATTCGCCAAATTATGTGATGAATATGTCTGGTCAATTGAAAACATTTTTTGATCACATGGGATACCGGTGGATGCCCCACAGACCACACCCTTCAATGAAGCGAAAAATCGGTGTTGCCATCTCAACTACAGCCGGAATGGGAGCGAAAAAAGTTACCAAGCTGATTGCATCCCAGATGTTTTGGTGGTCAGTAGGCAAAATATATAGAATCCCCGTAGCTGTAGCTGCTATGAGCTGGAATACAGTAAGTGACAATATAAAAACTAAAGTTGAAAAGAAAACTACAAAAGTAGCTAGAGAAATAAATAGAAAATCTGGGCATATAAAACCTGGGATAAGGACCAAATTTGTGTTTAATATAATAAAGAATATGCATAAGGGACAGGATTATAATCTGGTTGATAAAAATTATTGGAAGGATCAGGGTTGGATTTAATTATACATATTGACAGATCTATATTTAGCTGTTAAGATATCATAAATTTGAAAGGAAATATTTATCATGCGTAATTTACTTTGTAAGAAGCAGAATAGGGACGACGATTTCTAGCGCATGTATCTATGAATTATCAATCATAGGTACACGCGCTCTTAGTGTTGTGCCTATGTGGAAATATTTCAAAGAGCCACATTGGTAGTTAATATTACTGGTGAGGCTCTTTTTGTATATATAAACTTTTATACTGAAGGGAAGTGATGGTATGGGACATTTTGACGATGTCTTTATGGATACGGATAGGCAAAAGGTATTTATTAAATAATTTCTTTTATTAATTATCTATCACGTTAAAGAATGGAGGTCAAAATGAAGACGCTAAAAGGAATAGTTGAATACCCCAATATGGGAGTCGAGTATATATCCAAGTGTATCGGTAGCAGGTTAAACTTGCATGGAAGCATCTATAAGATTAGGAAAATGAGTGGTTTTGCTTTTGTCCTACTTAGGACCAAAAGAGATATAATTCAATGTATCTATGGAGAAGATTTTTCTAATTTCTGTTTAGATATGTTAAAAGAAGAATGCTGCATAAATCTTTCAGCAGATGTCATCAAAGAAGAACGTTCTCGAACAGGATGGGAGCTTAGAATGATAGATATTGAAATTTTATCAGAGCCCTTAGCCGAGAGCCCTATTGTTATTAATAATAAACTTGTTGATACCTCCCTCGAAAACCTCTTAGATTATAGACCTATAACTCTAAGAAACGAAAAGGAAAGAGCTATATTCAAGCTCCAGGAGGGTATATGTAGAGGCTTTCGCAAGTTCTTGTCAGAGCAAGGCTTTACTGAAATACATTCCCCAAAAATAGTATCCTCCGGGGCAGAGGGTGGGGCAAATATCTTTCATCTTAACTATTTTGGTGAGGATGCATATCTTGCCCAGAGCCCACAGTTCTATAAGCAGATGATGGTTGGCGTGTTTGAAAGAGTATACGAAATTGCCCCGGTGTTTCGTGCCGAGAAGCATGATACCTCGAGACATCTCAATGAGTATATCAGCGTAGATTTTGAGATGGGGTATATTGAAAGCTTTGAAGACGTAATGAACATGGAGGTTGCTATGCTTAAATACGTTCTTGAAATTCTAAAAGAAAATTATAGTCATGAACTAGAGCTCCTTAAGGTTACACTTCCAAGTATAACAAGCATACCTTCTATTAAATTTATAGAGGCTAAAGAATTAATATCAAGAAAGTACAAAAGAACCATTAGGGATTACGATGATTTTGAACCTGAAGAGGAAAAGTTACTCACAGAAATATTCAAAAAGGAATATAGTTCAGATTTTGTATTTGTGACCCACTATCCCAGATCAAAAAGACCATTTTATGCTATGGAGGACCCAAGTAATCCTGATGAAACCTTAAGCTTTGACCTGCTCTTTCGTGGTCTCGAGATAACAACTGGCGGTCAGAGAATCCATAATTACAAAGAGCAGATACAGAAAATGAAGCGGTTAAACATGAACATTGAGCTATTTGAAAGCTATCTAATGATTCACAAATATGGGATGCCCCCTCATGGTGGCCTAGGTCTTGGATTGGAACGCTTTACTAGCAAGCTTTTAAATCAGGACAATGTAAGACTTGCAACCTTATTTCCAAGGGATATCAATCGCGTGACACCCTAATGTGTACCCGGTACAAATCTGTACCGGGTACCAAACTTTTTGCATAGAATATATAAAAAGCCAGCAAAGGTTATAAAAATGAATAAATTTATATCCCATTTAATGAAGCTATGCTTACTTATTGGTTTGTTAGTATTGACTGCTACAATCGTAATTCAACTTAGCTGGAGAATATACATATTAATATATACGAGATATTTCTGGGGCTTATTCTTTCCCCATGCCAAGCTTCAAACTATAGTGGTTTTTATTGTACTAATATTAATCCTTCTTTCACTCTGTATAACCATGCTATACAAAAGGATAAAAAACCGCTAAATAACTGTACCAATGTAAAGTGTACCAATGTAAAGTGTACCGGGTACACTAGCTGTACNCGGTACACTTTACATTGACATAATGATATAATTTATTATAATGTCAATAGAAATAAATGGAAGGATTGGCTATATGTCATATAAATTTATCATAAAAATAGCTCTGTTAATAACTTTGGTATCATTATGCACCCTTTTTATTGGATGTAAGAAGGCAAATCATCGCACAATAGCTGTTAGTGATCCCCTTGAAAAATCACAGATAATCCGACTGACAATAGACAGTAAGTACCTAGACAAGCCGGTGCCCTATATTGTTTATCTACCTAAGGGCTACGGGGATGGTAGGGAATATCCTGTATGGTATGGGCTCCATGGCTTTAGTATGAATGAAACAATGTGGATTGATAATGGAGTAGCGGAGGCTGCTGATGAATTGATAGACAGTGGTGAAATAGAGCCCCTAATTATGGTTTTCCCATATGTTAAGGATGCCAGTTTAAAGGAAATTGAAGCTGATTTAAAGGATGATGGGAAATTAGATGAAAGAAATGTTGATAAATTTATTAGCAAAGAATTAATTCCATACATAGACTCGCAGTACTTCACCATCACATCACAGGATGGGCGATTTATAGGGGGCTTTTCTATGGGTGGAATGATAGCACTAAGAATCGCCTTCCATCATACTGATTTATTCACGAAGGTGGGTGGCTACAGTGCAGGAGTCCTATCAAATGATTATTCCGATAGGCAGCTTGAAAAATGGCTGTTTCCTAATGATGATGTAGATGAGATAGATGATGTTGCCGCATTTGCAAAGGAAAAAGGTTTCATCAACCTTAATATATATTTAGATGCAGGCAACTCCAACGATCCTTTCACTGTCGGCCTAGAATCCCTATATGAAGCACTAAAGCTTCGTAATATTAAGTCCGAATTTATGATATATGATGGTGGACATTCATTACAGACAGACCTTATAAAGGATTACCTGAAATTTTATACCGGGACATAACAACGAGTGCCACGCTTGGCGAGGTACTCGTTGTTAATAAATACATGGGAAGTTGATATTTTTTCAACTGCCCATATTATATTAGTTTTCTCTTTTCATTACTAGCAATTGTCCATCATTACTACCCAGAGTAAGATATAATCCATCACTTGAAATATACACTCTATTAACTATAAAGCCCTCTTTAGGTTCGAGCTTTTCCGATGTCCAATTTTCTCCCCCATCGTTGGTAGTCAGGCAAAAGGCCTTAGTCCCTTCACCTGGTACTATACTTGAAAATATAACGACTCCCTTATCCTCATCAGTAAAGCAGATATCTGCCATGGATGTACTTTTTTTGTACAAACCGGGATTCCCCTTTTCATCAATAACCCCATAGCTTTCAAAATCTAAATCCCTACTAGACCATGTGGATCCGCCATCTGCTGTTGTATAAAACAATCCATTGTTAGTCAAGAGATATCCATCTTCCTGAGTTCTTAAGCATATGGCCGCAATACTTTTTATATCCTCCGGCAAATCAAGCTCTGTCCATGTGCTCCCGCCATCATTAGTTTTAGCACATTTTTTATTATATGCAATCCAGCCTACCTTATCATCGATAAAGTCAATAGCAAGATGCATGCCCCCTAGATTAATATCTGTTACTTCACTCCAGGTCTTTCCACCATCCTTGGTCACCCGTACATTATTATTACCCCCAGACCAAGCAAGATTCTCATAACTATATCCAGACAGTAAAGACACTTAGAGCTGTTTTCAGCTTCCGCCCATGTCTTACCTTGGTCATTGGTATAGTATATTTCTCCATCAAAGCCTACAGTAAGCCCGAAGTTTTCATTGTGGAAGCCTTCGATGATAGAAGAATGAACTATACTACTATCTACTACAGTATCCCATTTAGCTGCAGGGGCTGAAGTCTCTTTGTTTTTAGAGCATCCCGTAAGCAGCATAAGAGTAATAATAATACTTACTAGTAAAATGTTAATTAGCTTTTTCATCATGATACCCCCCCTATTTTATCCAAGACTCAATTATTGCTCCCCAAACATATATCAGCTGAGTCATGCTAATTTATACATTTTATCCCCGTTATACTTTTTATTATATGTTATTCTTTACTGGAAATCAATTACATTTTTTCACTAGATACAATTCTGTTATAATAGCTGCCACTACACCTATTATAACCATTAGCATCCTTTTTCTTAGAATAATATCTTTATAATATTGCGCCATACCCTCTTTTCTACTTAAGGAAAATATAATCAACTTTAATTTACTTATAAAAAAGTCAAAATCTGACCACTTGTTAGGAATCATTGAGCTTGGGTAATAGATATACATATTTGTTAACTTTATTAATATGATGCTCAAGAGAATAAGCCCAACAATTCCAATAAGGGTTAATACAGGTGAAGCATTTAGTGAGTATACTTTGCGGCTGGCGTATATTAGTATATACAGAGCGCTAAACCATAAAGGGATATGTATTAGCATATAGGAAAGCTTCTGATTTTGATAGCCGTCTATATATGTATCAGGTGTGCCAAGTCCATTTGTAGTAATAAATCTTTCTGCCAAAAGCTTGGCATTCTCTGTATCAGTGTAGGACATCTCCAGGCAGCTATATTTTTTATCATCTAGACTCTTATATGGGCCTTCTTCCTCCTGAATTATCATAACATTACTATCAATCTCATCTATCACACCCCGTATTATGTACTCTTTATTATGAATGCAAGACTTCATTCCTACGACATTAGGGTTACCATATAACCTATAGGCTGTGGCCCTGTCGATGACACATCCCATTTTGTCCTCAGCTGTAAGATATCCTCCATACAGCATTGATACCGGATATATCTTTGACATATCTCCTGCCACTGTTATTAGGGATATCTTCATTGAATTACCTTTTCCTTCATTGGTAATATCAATATTCTCCTCCCTCTGCCATAGGGTTATTTCAGGAATATAGTTATCCTCTCTTGATATCATATCTTCTAGAATAATATCTATCTGTTGCCTAGTTATTACAGGCTCATGGTATCTAACACTAACAGCACTATGATAGTCGGAAATATACATTTGATTTATAATAGAAACAATCCAAAGAAATGCACCTACTACCAATGTCGTTATCTTCCATATAAATCTTCTTCTAAAATGAATCTGCTTATGCATCATTATATAATCTCCTAAGCTATTCTATATGAATGCAACCTAGCTTTTATGGTTTTATCCCCCAAAGCTATTCAACACGAACCCTATCTCCTGGATTTATATATTTATTGCTATCTGTTATAACCTGGCTCTTCCCTATTAATCCTTCTACAGCCACAATAGATGTGCCTTTAGCTAATAGATTCACGTTTCTGCGTACTGCAATTAGCTGTGTACCAAGAATATCTTCCTGTTCATCTATTACCAACACATAGTAGCCATAGTTATCCTCACGAAGCGCTTGTATCGGGATACATTGATTATATTGCTCTGTTTCTGTAGTAATCTTAAATTTAGCCTTTTCTCCCAAATAATAGTCTCCCCCCTGAGGCAAACTAGAGATAAACTCTGTCATCCCCTCTTTGTTAATCGATATCTTCCCTATCTCTGAATCGATAGAGTTCCTCTTACCCGCTAAAGTAACATTAACATTGTCACCCAAGTCAATTCTGATCGTACTCTTGCTGTCATATGCTCCCTTAAATACATAATTACCAGTTCCTATCTTTATTAATTCTTCACCGGTCGTAGTTCTACCAGCAACTAAATCGATATGTGTAACAACTCCCTCATAAGGAGAAAGCACTTGACCAGAGAGCTCCATTAATGCAGCGACCTATCACCCCTAAGATACCGTTCAGCCTCGTCTAGAATCATATCAATCATAGTCATATCATTTTCCATCGGTCCTTCTAAAGACTTTATCTGTTCATAAATGGCTTTTCTATCTTCTAGTGTAGGATATTCTGCATAGATCATATAATCCTCTCCACCAGCAGATTGTACTATATCATTATCTTTATCTACCAGTTCCTCCATAGCTGCCTTATTCACANCGAAGCCATCATTTAAGTCTGCGCTCTGAACCTCTTCGGAGAATAATAGTTGCACAAATTNCTTAGCCAGTTTCTTATTTGAGGCTTCATCTACATTCTTGTCATTTACTCCTTTTGAACCACAGCCTGTCATTGCCATAACAAGCAAGACAAAGATAATTGTTAAAGATACCACCTTTTTCATACAAAATCTCTCCGCTACTTATTGGCATTATTTTATGGGGTACTTCTGTACCAACTTAATACAATTATAATTTTTATATATCTAATTAATCTCTAAATCAAACACCCAATTTTTAGAGAAATATTAGAGAAATAAATGGTAATATGTTATAGTATAGAAACTAGGAGAATTTACCTTATAAGGGGAGTGCTATTTATGAAGCTTTTGACTACCACTATTTCAACAGAAGGAGCTATGCTTTGAGCTTGACCTGCAAGAGGATGAACTTCCTATAATATCTGGAGATAAGGATAGACTAAAGCAAATCCTATCTATACTACTGGACAATTCCATAGCCTATACCCCTCCCGGCAAGAAAGTAATATTACGACAGGCAAGATCTCAGTCCGAGATACAGAAGATGGCGGTGCAACCTTTGTGATAACTGTACCCGGTACAGTTTAGTATCGGGTACAAGCTAGACTTTTCATCCACAAAATGCTATAATAATAAATGTAATTAACAGACCTACCTCAACTATGAGTTGGTCTATTTTTTATCGTTCTATAACTGTCAAATAATAGTTATCAGAACTGAATACAATCTAATATATTACTAGAATTATGGAGCATAAAATGAAAAGACATTTATTAAGGACACTATTAGCATCAATAATCTTTATTCTACTATCATTTGTTGTACGTACATACCCTGATGGCTTTATCAATAGCTTTGGAGATATAAACCTCTCCCATGAGGATGATAAGGAGTATCCTCTATTAAAAGTACATTTTATAGATGTAGGTCAGGGCGATGCTATACTAATACAATCAGAGGACAGCCATATGCTAATTGACGCAGGAGAAAGGCATAATAGCGATACTTTAATCAGTTATCTAAGAGAAAATAGTGTTAGCAAATTAGAATATGTAATAGCTACACATCCCCATAGCGATCATATAGGAAGCCTTGCAAATGTGATTGACAACTTCCAAATAGGTAAAATAATAATGCCTGATGCTATAAGTACTACAAAGACTTTTGAAAACTTATTAGATACAATAGCCAAGAATAATTTAAAAATTACTAAGCCTATAATAGGGACTGAATATATTTTAGGGAGCGCCTCCTTCGTTATTATAGCCCCCAATGGAAGCAATTATAAGAATTTGAATGATTATAGCGTGGGTATAAAGCTGAAGCACAATGAAAACTCTTTTGTCTTTACCGGTGATGCAGAAAAACTCTCTGAAAATGAAATGCTAGAAAATGGAATTAACTTAAAGGCAGATGTATTTAAACTAGCCCATCATGGTTCTTCCACCAGTAATAGTGATGACTTTTTGGATGCAGTTGATCCAATGATATGTGTTGTCAGTGCGAAAAAAGATAATTCATATGGTCACCCGCATGTGGAGATTATGCAGGCTATGAAGGATAGAAATATAATTTTGTATAGAACAGATGAACAGGGTACAATTATCCTTGAATCTGATGGCAAAACCATAACAGCCAATACAAGGCCCTATAAGATAAGCGAAAAGGATACTATTCGTTCCAAACCATAGTTAAAAGGAGCTTGCCATGAAAAGATATATCGTTGATAGATTTGAAGATCCTTATGCCATATGTGAAAATGAAAAAGGGGATTTTGTTAATATTGAAAAAGAACTGCTTCCTCCTGAAACCAAGGAAGGCGACCACCTCTATATCCATGAGGATGGAACTTATTATATTGATTATAAAGCTACCGAGGAAAGTCGAAAGCGTATTCGCAAAAAGCTAGATAGTCTATTCGAGTAATTTAATGGGACATATAGGTATAACCATAACACACTGCTTAAAAAAAGCAGATAAAATATTTTGGTTCATACCTATATGTCCCTCTTATATTATGATATACCTCGGATATGGCCTCCTGACTTTCAGTCTCTATGACAGCTCCCAGCTGGCTTTACTGCCCTTTTCACTTTTTGTTACAACTAGCTTGGTGCCTATCTGTGCCTTAAGCTCTGTGACATGGGATATAATACCTACCAACCTCTTACCACCGGATAAATCATTAAGTATCTTTATGGCCTGCATTCTGGTATCTTCACTTAAGGAGCCAAAGCCTTCATCAATAAACATGGTATCAATATGTATACTGCCCGCTGTATTTTGAATAATGTCCGACATACCAAGAGCCATAGACAGGGCCGCCATAAATGATTCTCCACCTGATAGAGTCTTCACATCACGAACCTGATCATTTACCATGCTATATACATCAAGGTCTAGTCCTACTTCACCTTGCCCTGATAAATCCTCCAATTCACGACATTTTAGAATAAACTGATTATTGGACATTGTATAGAGTCTCTTATTGGCCTCATTAAGAATCATGTTAAAGTATCTTCTCTGAATGTAAGTCTGAAAATTAAGATGTCTACCACTAAGCTTACCAGCCGCAGTATCTGCCAATCTGCTTATGGCACTATAGGTCTTCATAAACTTTTTCCTATCATTTATAAGCCTTACTAGTCTAGTGTAGACCTCCTCATTTCTAGTACGAATTCCATATATGGTTTTGCTTTCCTCTTCCAAATTATTCTTAGCCTCATTAAGCTCCTTCTGCTTAAGTATCAGCTCCTCGGTTTGGATTCTGGATTTTCCTTTTGTTTGCTCCTTATAATTCTCAATACTTGTACTATTTTTGATGTTCTCTTCCCGATATTCCTGTTCTAGTAGACTTAACTCTTCGATTCGCTGAGGGCTTAATCTAGCTAACCTGTACTCCTCCAAATCTAAGAAACCTTGCTTTGTTAATTCGCTATTTAACTCTTTCTCTAATTTTTCTATGTCCTGTAAAAGCCTACTATAACTTTCTTCCTCTGTCCTTAGATTACCAATCTTCTCATTGGTAGCATTAACTATGGCCTGATATACTTCGGTCGCAGCCACTTTTGCCTCTTCTAATTCATCTAGCCTGGCTTTTAAAGCTATAAGTTCTCTCTCACTATGGGCTTTACTTTCATAAATTAAGTTCTTCTTAAGTTCCACTATCCTGGTATCAATCTTTATAAGGCCAGCAGCAACTTCCTGTCTTGCCTTATCAGCCTCATCCCTATCCTTCTCATGGGCTTCTATAGCTTCCTCTAGCTCCTTAATTCTTTTCTCATTTAGGGAAAATGTTTTCATAGCCTCTTCTGCCTGAGCCTTTTTTTCCATGTCAAGCTTAAGCTGACTATTGCATTGCTCTAATATAGAATCGATATCAGTATCAGCTATATTAGTAGAATTAATAGAAGCATTAATAACCCTCTTTCCCTCATGGACTGCAAGATCAAGCCTCTTCTCGTAGCTTTTCTTGGCATCCTGCAGGACTTCATATTTTTGTTGCTTAAGGTTAAGGGCATCATCCATATCCTTCTTGGCAGCCCGTAGCTTACTTTCATCTATTATATGATAATCGCTCCCTGCCTTTTTAGGATGGGAAGTAGAGCCACATACAGGACAAGCATGCCCATCTTCAAGAGTCGCAGCAAGTATACCCGCCTGTCCTTCTATGAAGCTGTGATATAATTCATCATATTGATTTCTTAATAGTTCATAAGCCTCACTGACCTTCTTATAATCTTTTTCTTCATCTTCATATATAGCATAAAGCTGCTTCATTGATGCAATGGACTTAATAAGCCCTTCCAAAGCATCCCTTCTTTCAATTAATCTATCAACCTTGTCTTTAAGCTGAGTGTATTGATCCCCTAGCCCCTTTAGCTCCTCCTGCTTCTCAGACAATATAATCCTACTTTTCTTTTCTTCTTCGATAAGTCCGATAATTCTGGTATACTCTTCATCTGTTTTATTCTTGTTCTCTTCTAGGGCCATCTTCTCGGTCTTATATGTATCAAGCTCCTCATACTTGGGAAGTAAGCTTGTGATGGAACTGATTTTAGCAATAAGTCCTGGACTGCTCTCGCTATGCTCTTTTTCTTTTTGCTCCTTATCCTTCTTTAGACCCTCTAACCTCTCCCTGTTCTCATCAAGCCAGGACTTAATATCAGTAATTCTATTCATACATTCAGATAAGTCCTTCTGCTTATTAAGGAAGGCTTCTTCCTTGGACTCTACAACTTGTGCCTTCTTAGCTTTTTCTACACTAAGTTTAAGCTCAGCCATCTCATCCTTTCTTTGATCCAGCTCTTCCTTTTTTAGCAGAGCTACTTCTAAGGTATCAAAGAGCCTGTTGTTATCCTCGGCCTGCTCAATCTTTGTGTTAATCTCATCCAGCTCTTGTCCCTTCTCAATCTGTTCTTTCTTTATCTCATCTTCCTTATCCTTCGCCTCATTAATGATAAGACCTATAAGTTCAAGTTGCTTATCTGAATCGGTCTCTGTAAATGGTGGCATATCCTCCCACAGCATAGAATATTCACTGTCTTTTATACATCTTATATCCTCTGTCTCACGGATTATGTCCTTCTTATTATCAGCCAACTGTCCATAGATAGACTTTGCTCTTGCTTTTAGTTCCTCCTCAATCAACCAATAAATTCTTGTGTTAAATATTTTGGCAAATATCTCTTTTCTTTCCTTGGAGGATGCATGAAGTAATTTAAGAAAATCCCCCTGGGCTATCATAGCAATCTGCGTAAACTGATTCACATCAAGACCAATAAGATCAACTATCTTCTGATTAGTCTCTTTTATCTTACCTGTATATTCCTTACCATCAGGCATAATTAGAGTGACAGTAGGCTGGTCGGTGGTCATGGTAAACTCTCCGTCCTTATTCCTCCTCTTACTCAAACGCTCCTGTCTGGGACTTCTGATTATAGTATATGTCTTCCCGTGATATATAAAGCTATATTCAACATAGGTTCTGGTGTCATCATCGGCATATTGGCTGCGCATCATCTCTCCATTACGCTTACCGCCACTGGTTTGATCATAGAGGGCATAGGTAATGGCATCAAATATGGTAGTCTTTCCAGCACCTGTATCACCGGTAATTAGAAATATTCCACTGGCTACATCAGAAAAATTAACAATCTCCTCCCCNGCGTAGGATCCGAAGGCTGACATTTTAATATATATAGGTTTCATCTATTCATCTCCTTCCGTAGNTATAGGCGTATGAAGCTTACTAATTACATCCAGCATAATCTGCTCTTCCTCACTGCTCATGGGAGCCCCTTGCATTTCCTGATAAAACTGCTTAAAAGCCTCGAAGGGATTAAGCGTAGTGACCTTAAAGTCAACCTGCTCAAGTTGGGCTCTTGTCCTATTATTCTCAACCTTAAGCTCAAGAATATGGTCGTAATGCTCCTCTAACTGATCCTTTGGCTTATATATTTCATCCTCATCAGTTATGGTTATACTTAGATAATCATGTCTATTCTCATCACTTGCTCTACTTATTATGTCACTTAAGAGACCCTTCTCACTTCTTACATCACGAAGGGCAGCTAGCGGTATCCTATCTATGATAATATCAGTGCCTTTATCGTTAATAGTAACCATGGTAATAGCCTTTATATGTTTCTCCTCGCTAACGGAGTATTTTAACGGACTACCACTGTACCTGATATGACTCCTACCTATACTTTGAGCTCCATGAAGATGGCCTAAGGCAACATAATCAAAGTCTTTTACCGCCTCAATATCCACACTATCAATCCCCCCGACGGTTATATATACCTGCTCAGAATCACAGGTATCGGGAGACTTATCCCCTGATACATAGAACTGATGGGATATCAAAACATTTCGCTTACTATAATCAATATCCTCTCTAGCAATAAGTGCCTTAATAGCGCTATCGTAGCTGGTTATAACACCCTCATCAAAGAGATGCCTGACATAACCGGGCTTGGTAAAGGGAAGCATATAGAAATTCACTTCTCCGAATTCATCCTTTAGCACAATCTTCTTGAGGTATTCCTTGTCACAACTGGGAGGCTGAACAGATATAAATATATTATGCTTCTCCAAGAATGTACTGGCATAATTTAATCTTTCAGCAGAATCATGATTACCAGCTATAATCAGAACAGGAATATGGGGCTCTATCCGGGATAGGTTGTTGAGAAACTGATTAAATATGGTATAGGACTCTGCAGAAGGAACTGATTTGTCATAGATATCCCCTGCAATTATAAGCACATCCGGTCTTAGCTCCTTGGCTTTATCAACAATCTGCTCCAGTATAGCCATCTGGTCTTCCTTCATATTGTAATAATGTAGCTGCTTACCGATATGTAAATCCGAAATATGAAATATTTTCATGACATCCTCCTTCTATATAGACATTCATTGAATCTGTAATCCGGCACTAATTATTCATACATTTTAAGATTTATTTACAATAGTTGTTTGACATTTTTCTATCATATAAAAATAAATTCGTCTTTTATTAAGTATTATAACATAGGACTCTTCCATACTGTGACAAATAAATAAAATATGCTATAATTACCAAAAAGGTTAATCAACCATTAGTTGAGTGAAATATAAACCTATGGTTGTGAAAAAACCAGAAAATCAACTAATATTCCCTTTTATCTCTAAGGATTACGGGTTACAATTTTACCATCAAGAAGGGAGAGTGATATATAATGTCAAAATCAATAGGTAATAGAATATCACAATTAAGAAGAGAAAAAGGAATTACTCAGGAGGATATGGCTGAAAGGTTGGGAGTCACACCCCAGGCAGTATCAAAATGGGAGAACGACATATCATATCCCGACATCCTGTTACTGCCGAAAATATCCAAGTTGTTAGGTGTTACTGTAGACGAGCTTCTATCTGGTGAAAGTAAAAAGGATACTGAGTTTTTACCTGAGGGCAAACGAAAAAACATAGACGATATGATGTTTAGAATTTATGTAAATTCTGCCGCTGGTGATAAGGTAAGGGTTAACCTTCCCATGGCTCTTGTAAAAATGGGATTAGAAATGGGTATGAATATGCCTCAGGTATCAGGTAATGATGCATTAAAGGAAATTAATTTCGAACAGCTTATCTATATGGTAGAGTCAGGACTAATCGGAAAGCTAGTTGAAGTAGAGAGTGCAGATGGTGATACAGTAGAAATAGTGGTGGAATAATATGAAGATAACAATCCAGTCCCCCGGTGAGAAAACCATTAAAATTGCTATCCCTACACGAATGCTCTTTAACGGATTAACAGCTAAGCTAGGGTTTGCTTCTATTAGAAAATATGTATCTACTGAAGAACTTAACTTAAGCTCCGCCGATTTAAAGAGATTAGTGAAGGAGATTAGGAAAACCAAAAATAAATACCCCCATCTGGAGCTAGTAAATGTGGAAAGCAGTGATGGGAGCAAGATTATAATTAAGTTGTAGGTTAGCTATAAGACAAGGGTAGATACATTATACTAATTAAGTTCTAAAATCACGGTAGGGTGCCCCTTATGTAAAGATGGGCACCCTGCTTATATGTTATTATATCTGATTTATCTTACATTTTATTTCACTTATGAACAATTACCACGCATTTTATAGGCAATATCTTATGCAAAGTTCTTGATACTACTACAATTATACTGTAGGTTAACCAAGGACGATGCCTGTTATGACGAAATAGAATATCAGTGATATGGCATCTACTATGGTGGTTATGAAGGGACTAGCCATTACAGCTGGATCAAAGCCAATTTTCTTGGCCAACATGGGAAGAGTAGATCCTACCATCTTGGCAATTATTACTGTTACTAATAAGGTTATACTTACTATCAGGGAAATACTAAAGCCTACCTTGTCAAATAGCATTAGTTTAGCGAAATTAAATACGGAAAGTGTTAATCCACTTAATATAGCTACTTTTGATTCCTTCCATAGAACCTTGAATATATCTTTAAACTCCAGCTCGTGTAATGATAGACCGCGGATAATGGTTACTGAAGATTGACTTCCTGAGTTACCACCTGTGTCCATCAGCATAGGGATATAAGCGGTAAGAACCACATATGTTTTTAGAGCATTTTCAAAGCGTGTTATTATCATACCCGTAAATGTAGCTGATATCATCAGTATAAGCAACCAGGGCATTCTACTCATCCATATATCCATTGTAGTTTTCTTAAGATAAGGTGTATCCGAAGGGGTTATCGCAGCCATTAATTCGATATCCTCTGTTGTCTCCTTCTCCAGTACGTCCCAAGCATCGTCAATGGTTACAATACCGACCATTCTATTATCCTTATCCACCACTGGCAATACAGTCAAGTCGTATTTACCAAACATGTTGGCTACTTCTTCCTGATCCTCAAGGGTATGGACTGAAATCACATTCCTGTCCATTAGCTCTTCGATTGTGTGGTCATCCTCAGAGAGTATGATAGTCCTCAGGGTTATATAGCCAATCAAATGATTAACATTATCGGTAACATAACAGGCATCTATAGTCTCGCTATCAAGGCCAATTCTGCGGATTTTTCCAATAGCATCAGCTATAGTCATGTCAGACCGTAAACTGACAAATTCAGTGGTCATAATGCTCCCAGCTGAATCCTGTGGGTAATTTAATATCTGATTGATGGTCTTACGGGTACTCTCTGTTGAATTCTTAAGTATCCTCTTTACTACATTGGCAGGCATCTCCTCCAAAATGTATACCATATCATCAATGTACAGATCACTAATCATTTCCTTAAGCTCTGTATCAGAAAAGCTATCGATAAGTGTCCTCTGTTGATCAGTATCCATCTCTATAAATGTATCTGATGCCAAGTCCTTAGGTAAAAGCCTAAATACCAAAGTCAAGCTTCTTTCTGGAAATTCGCTTAAAAGCATGGCTAAGTCATAGGGATTTATAGCTGAGATAGTTTCCTTAAGGTCTTTGTACCTTTTTTCCTCAATCATTCTAAGTATGTCTTTTTCAAAATCTGTAAATTTTGCCATATTCTTCTCCCTCCAAGCATAACTAAAGTATCATGTCTGATACNCTCTACCATACCTGGCAGGAGTAAGGCATCAATTAAATGAAGCAACAATAATAACAGACACAACCATAGTTATGCTTATAATTTTTCTTTTTAAACCAAATATGCTGCTACAACTACCGTCAGCATCCATTATTATATTCGCCCCTTTCATATTGTTTATTACTTTTCTACATAGATAGTCTAACTTCTAATTAAAAACATGTCAAGGTAATTATTTACTATATGTCAAACGTTTATTAGGTTGCTATAGTATTACCAAGGAGGCATCCTTATAAAGCGCCCTTGCTATAGCTATCTTCTGTGATTGACCTCCAGAGAACTCCACTCCCTGACTATCGTACTCCTTACCAAACAAGGTCTTTATCCCATTAGGAAGCTCCATAATTTTATCCTTAATCTCTACCTCATCAAGTATTTTATTCACTCTTTCATCATCTTCTCCTGCAGGCTTACATGTAATATTCTCCTGTATAGAGAAATTAAATAGCTTGTAATCCTGAAATACCGCCGCAATACTAGCAAGAAGTATCCGGCCGGAATCTGGAGAAAATAATCCAGTCAGCAGTTTAACAAAAGTAGTTTTACCTGCACCGTTAATGCCTACAAGGGCGAGCTTTTGTCCTGCAGGTATTTTTAAAGAAAAGTTCTCATATATGTTCTTATCTGTATCAGGATATTTAAAGCTTACATTGTCAAACTCAATTTCTAGAGGAGTATCTTTATCTAAGGCTAAAAGTTCTCCCCCTGTCTCTCCTAGATCTTCATCTAAGAACTTGAAAAGATCCTTGACATGCATTTGCTCTCTTATAATATCTGTAATACTCCCCGATAAGGATGTCATCTTCTGTGACAATGTAGATGTAGCAATAATAAACATAGAAAAATCGGCGATGGGCATTCCTTTTACCGTCAGATATGTAAGGATACCATAAGTAGCAATATCAGATAGCAAAAGTGTCATTAGCGCTATAAAAGTGCCGTCATCTTAGGGTATGAGAAGTATATCAGCCATTGTTGAAAAAAGTTAAATATGACTCCCGCAGCAAAAAAGACTGCTGCTATTCTTATAACCCCCCCATAACTCGGGAGCAGGCCCTGTAAGGTAGTCTATTAAAACCTTTGGCAAGGCAATGGATAAGAGGGGTACAACCAGGTAGCTAATGGTTTAACTAATTTTCAATAAATTATAACATATAATACTAATTAATGGAAGCCGTGGTCTTTTATGTAATAGGACGAGCTTTCTTTTACATAATGATAGGGCATATCTATTTTCCCATAGGAATATAGATATGCCCTGCTAGTAATGAATAGCCGTTTTCAATTTTGAATTATTATTTTACCTTTTCCAGGGCGGCCTTAGCCTCCTCCTCAGTATATCCAAAGATGAATTTATAAAGCTCTATCCGATTTGTTTCCCAATCAAGTAAAATAGGATAACCGATACCATTATGCTTTTTTGGTGCCTCATATGCTCCATCCACAGGAACTCTGAAAGTCTCCAATTTTGTCATCTTATTCTCAATAACAGCCTCCATCATTTTCTCAATCTGCTTTTGATCTAAGTCTGTTTTGACATAGCTTAAAGCTTGGGTACTTATAGGTATTATCTTAAGAAGATTTTTTGATGACATCAGGCTATCAAACATTGCCCCTAAGGCTCTTTGCTGACGTACTACACGGCCATAATCATAGTTAGCTCCACCAAGGGTCTTAACCTTCCTAACTCTAACATATCCCATGACCTGATTACCATTCATCTTATTTACACCAGCTACTACATTTCTATTGGACTTCTTTGATATATAGTTGGTCCTATTAAGGTATTTCGCTTCTTCTTTACCCAGCTCAATTTCGACTCCGCCTAGTAAATCAACAATATTTTCAAATGCTTCAAAATTCACTGATGCATAACCATCAATCTGTATCTTATAATTCTTCTCTATGGTTTCAATTAATAAATCAACACCACCTTTAGAATAGGCCGAGTTCAACTTATTAGCCTTATACCCAGGAATATCAACATAGCTATCCCTAAGAAGTGAGGTCAGTTTAACCTTGCCATCCTTAGTATTAATGGTTCCAATCATCATGGCATCTGTATTTCTGGCACCGCCAATTTCTTCTATACCAAAAATAAGATAATTATATACATAATCTTCACGGACTACATTCTCAGAAGGCTTTCTTCTGTTGATAACCTCCTTGTCCTCCTCATCCGGCTCATTATGCTGAACATTGTTGTATACAAATTTGCTTGCGGCTTTATAAAGTAGACTTCTGCCCGGCTTGGTTCCAACCATTAATAAGAGCAAGACCAGTATCAGCAGAAGCGTGATACCCGTAGCCTTAAGAAATCTATATTTTTTCTTTTTGCCCTTTTTAGGTCTTTTTTTATCTATCTGAGGATTCTTATCCTCATTCAATATATCAAGAACCTGTTGTTTTAACAGTTCTTCTGTATGTTTATCCTTCATAATAATCCCCTCTTTTTCTAATAGGTCAACTGTAAAACAGCTTCTAAATGTCATTTTCCGATAAATTGCTATCTTATTTTATCATATATTCCCGAAATTTAAAGTACTATTAAAAGATTTAAAGAAAATTTAAGATTCAAGACTTATTACCAAAGACTTCCAAATGCTAAAAACTACCTGTATTTTTAGATTGACTTTTTAAATAGTTTTGATATACTTGATATTACTGGGGCATTAGCGCAGCTGGGAGCGCACCACACTGGCAGTGTGGGGGTCAGGGGTTCGAATCCCCTATGCTCCATTTAATTATCATTAATTATATATACATTAATATTTTGGAGTCATAGCTCAGCTGGGACGAGCGTTCGCTTGACGTGCGAAAGGTCATGGGTTCGAACCCCTTTGACTCCATTATGCTGGATCCATCCTTCCTTGATGGATCTTTTTTTGTAGTTTGATGGTATCAGGCCCATTACAGGCACATTAAAGGCATAATGAAAGACCCATCAAAGATGAGTCTTTCATATCCCCATATACCCGTTGCCAATAAAATGGCAATGTATAAGAAACTGTCATGTTAATTTTATCCCACTATACTAGCTCTTGCTTTTAAAACATCCACCACTCGTTCTGAAGATAGAGGGATACATAAGAGGAAGCCCTGACCTCCTTCACAGGAGTTTTTCCTTAAATACTCCAGTTGTGCTAAAGTCTCAATTCCTTCTGCCACAACCTTAAATCTTAAGTCATGGGCCATGGTGAGAATATTCTTTGTAATTGATGTCTCCTCACTACAGTAGGGAATTGATCGTATAAAGCTTTTATCTATCTTAATTATATCTATTGGTAATTTTAGAAGATGTGTTAATGATGAATATCCGGTCCCAAAATCGTCAAGCGCGAACCTTATGCCATATTTCCTAAGTCTGTTTATTCTTTCCAAAGCTAAATCGATATTAGCAATAACCACCGATTCTGTAATCTCAAATATAATTGTCTTATAATTCACCTTATACGATGATATGATGTCTTCAATAATCTTAAAATTATCTTCACTATCTATTGATCTACTGGATAGGTTGATTGAAAGCTCTATATGCCCTAAATCCTCCTGCTCCCATAATTTCTTTTGCTCCAGAGCCTTGCAGATAATCATGCGCTCCAACTCATAAATTATGTTAGTTTTCTCTGCCAGAGGTATAAAAGCATCTGGTGGTATCATACCTTTTTCAGGTGAAATCCATCGAACTAAAGCCTCTACACCAATTATCTCATTGGATTCGAGATTGTACTCAGGCTGGTAAAACAGTGTGAACTCGTCTCTGGCTATGCCAGTCTGGATGCTGTTTACCATTCTATTATTTCCTAAATTCTTAACTATTTTATTTTTCATTCTACATATCTTAGAAATAATACCTTTGCTTGAATCATTGTATTTTTGTTTATATTTCTCCATATGTATTCCTTATGCTTTTGCTAATGAATCACCATGTTCGTCTGACAATTACATCATAATATATTAAAAACCAAAAAACCATGTCGTATTTGGAAAATTTTTATTAAAAATTTTCCAAATACGACATGTTAATCAACATTTAATCATAATATAATGAGGTTGCTTAAGGAAATGACAGATAATTGTAGTGCAGTTCCTATAAGCAACCCCATATTAACCAGTCAATAAATTAAGGAGGTAGTATTTATGAAGAAACTAAAAAGTTTACTCGTAGTAACAACATTACTTATGGTATTAGGTTTTGTACTCCCAGCTGCAGGTCCAAATCCTGACGAGGGCATTACAGTAGCTAGTAATGGTCCTCCAATTGATAGCCTTGGTTTATTCTAACACTAGACACATAGCATTATATCATAATTTATAGCTAGGTGACTCTTAATGAACTGTTCCATATAGGACTGTTGCATAGCACAAGCTATATAATAAGCTTTCTTAAGATAGTTAATACATACTCTCTTGTTCTCAGGTGGTAATATCCCCTTATCTATTAGTTGCTCCTTGTTCCAGGCATAATTATATAATAGATGGGGGAGAGCATTACCAATTTTAAACTCCCTACATATCTCTATTCCTTCTTTAGCAGTTTCAATTGCCCTCTGATGCTCTTCTAGTAAGCCATACCATTTTGATATGCTATAAAGTACAACCACCTGCATGGTAGACCTTTGCTCTTCTTCTATGTAACTTTGCTTTACTGCACTATTCACTTCCTCGAGAATATCAATTCCCTTCTGATATTCTTCCTTCTCTGAATATGCTGTGGATATATTTAAAAGTATTGTAACTTCATTATAATTAAGTGGCCAATTAGCTAATGATATCTCCCCATATCTGGGAATAGTTATACGGATCGCCTTACGTAATTCATCTAGGAATTCATCTGTGCTGATACGCTTAAGACGATATTTTACCAAGCTTTCTGCCCGGGTGATAAACTGCCTATCAAGGTTGGTATCACCCAGTAGCATTTTTATGTCCTCTAATATATATTCAGCCCTATGATATTCATAGGTTTGAATACTCGTTTCAAACTGTCGCATCTTCTCCAATACCTTATAATCAGAAACAGACAACATAGAGTAAGCACGATCTCTTATCCTGCCCATCCGTTCCATCAAAAGTTCATATACATCCTTACCTGGATTTTGCCTTCCTGTCTCTATCCTAGAAAGGGTCTCCACGGAACAGATATCCTCACAGAGCTGTTCCTGGGTAATAGAGAGAGACTTTCTGGTCATTCGAATTATATCTCCTAATCGATATCTACCCATTGGTATTCCTCCTGTAAATGTTTCTTAATCTTGTCAGCGACGGTTTCTTCTTCAAAAAAAGTAAATAAATGATATGCCTTCAGGTATAGCCTGATACATTCACTCTTGTCACATGTCTCCCACAGGCCAGCTGACTTAAATTTTCCCTCTGTAGCCTGTGCTTTTACAAAAAATATTTCACCCAGATAATCCATCCTACGGCTGCCCTTATTCATCTCTAGTCCCTTATTACACAGCTCCAAAGCTTTATCAAGTTGGTTTTGCTCTAATAAAAAACGGCCTCCTATAGCAGCTACCTTGGGGTAGATGCTAACATTATGCTCCATATGATTATGCCAAAACATATAATCAATTATTTGATTTAATGTCTTTTCTGCCCTATCCACCATCTTATACAATATCATTTTTTCTAACATTTCTAGTATAATACCAAACTCTGTATAACTTAAAAAATACTCTGCTAATGCTTCTGTACTAAAATCAGGTACTGTACATGTTATAGCCTTAACCAGCATATCTATAGTAGCTTCTGGCCTGCCCCCCTCTAGCTCATTTAACCTTGCCTTGCACAACATTATAAACTGCTTATGGGGAGTCCCCTTATCGGATGCCAACTTATCGTACTCCTTAACTAGTTTATAAGCCTCATCAATAGCTTTGTCTTCTATCAACCTGTTAATTTCCATCCTGCTTTGATAGACCTCATAATCAAAATCTGTAAGAATGAGTTCAAATTGGTAGGGTATCTTTCCAAGCCTCTCTAAGAGGGTCTCTAATATAAAGGCATCTATGTCTCTTTCCCCTGCCTCAATCCTCGACAAGGTGGATACAGAGCAAATCCCCTTACATAATTTACTTTGAGATATGTGGTATATGTCCCGAAAATATTGAATCGCCGAGCCTATATTATTATTACTATAGAGCTCCATATCTTTATTCGTATCTTTATATATATCTTTATACATTCTTTACTCCTCTGTAAGACTAATATAGACACCAGAACCCAATATGCCTTTTAACTTGTTAAGCTTGTATACTAATATTTTACATCATTTTGTATATTAATACAAATACAAAGCTGATTTTTCTAAAAAG